>Ga0247725_1000070_pt1 | contig 141553 bp, 129 predicted proteins | sample OKSTACKMCFT3sol_FD_183021 | JGI IMG/M metagenome (GOLD analysis project Ga0247725, IMG submission 183021) | Subsurface sediment microbial communities from gas well in Oklahoma, United States - OK STACK MC-FT3-sol | ecosystem: Environmental > Terrestrial > Deep subsurface > Rock core/Sediment...
AACTTCCGCTACAACGATGCCGTGATCCGTAACCTGGTCATCCGTCGCGACGAAGCCGTCACCGGCCCGTCCGAGATGCTCAAGGCAGAAGAGAACCGCAGCGAGCGCCGTGAGCGTCGCGAACGTCCTGAGCATGCTGATGGCGCCGAAGGCGACGACAGCAATGACAGCGACAACAGCGATAACGCTGACGAGTAATCCACGGACCTTTTGAGGAGCCTATTACATGGCACGTTTCTTCCGTCGTCGTAAATTCTGCCGCTTCACTGCTGAAGACGTGAAAGAGATCGACTTCAAAGATCTCAACACCCTGAAAGCTTACGTATCCGAAACCGGCAAGATCGTTCCAAGCCGCATCACCGGTACCAAAGCTCGTTATCAGCGTCAGCTGGCCACCGCTATCAAGCGCGCCCGCTTCCTGGCCCTGCTGCCCTACACCGACAGCCACGGCCGCTGAGACCGGGTCGTCGACTAAGTAGCAAGGGATAGGCATGCGAGCGTTGGCAAGTTTCATCATGCGCGGTCGTGTGCAGGCCACCCTCGTGGTGGTCATCAGCGCGGTACTGCCGCTGCTGTTCTGGTTGAGTGCCGCCGCTGGGAGCTTGGTTCTCCTGCGGCGCGGGTTCAAGGACGCTTCATCGGTCATCGCCTGGGGCCTTCTGCCAGCGTTGATCATGGGGTTCTTCGGCGAACCGAGCACCTTGCTGGTGCTGCTGGGAACGCTGGGTCTGGCCGCCTTGTTGCGCGCTGGGCATTCGTGGACTCGGGTACTGCTGTCCAGTGTCGCGTTAGGCTTGCTATACAGCCTGATCCTGGATGCGGTGATGCGCGAGACCTTCGAGGTGCTGGCCAAGGCGCTTGAAAAAGCCCTGCCGCAGTTCGAGGGCCAACCGGTACTACCTGGTGAGCTGATCGGCCCTTTGCTGGTCGCTTCCAGTGCGGTAATGCTGCAGCTGTTCAGCCTGCTGGCTTTGATGCTGGCGCGGTATTGGCAGGCTGCGTTGTACAACCCCGGTGGTTTCGGGCGCGAGTTTCGCGAGCTGAGGCTGCCGCTGGTACCGATGCTGGTGCTGGTGTCATTGATGGTGTTGGGCCCGTTCATCGGGTCGCAGTTCATCGTCCTGGCCAGTGCGTCCAGTCTGGTGCTGCTGCTCGCTGCCATCGCCCTCATTCATGGGTTGGTGGCACAAGGGCGACTAGCTGGTTTCTGGCTGGTGGGGATGTACGTGACGCTGCCGCTGCTCATGCAGCTGATGTATCCGTTGCTCGTGGTTCTGGCCATTGTCGACAGCCTGATTGATTTTCGCGGTCGCAAGTCCCCTTCACAGGGTGACGACTCCGCGAACGGTGAAGGTTAAAAGTTAAGAGGTTTTACCAAATGGAACTGATCCTGCTGGAAAAAGTCGCCAACCTGGGCAACCTGGGCGACAAAGTAAACGTTAAGGCTGGTTACGGCCGTAACTTCCTGCTGCCATTCGGCAAGGCCACCGTTGCCAACGCCGCCAACCTGGCTGCGTTCGAAGAGCGCCGCGCCGAGCTGGAAAAAGCTGCAGCAGACAAGAAAGCTTCGGCTGAAAGCCGCGCTGCCCAACTGGCCGAGCTGGAAGTGACCATCACTGCCACCGCTGGCGACGAAGGCAAGCTGTTCGGTTCGATCGGCACCCACGACATCGCTGACGCCCTGACCGCCTCCGGCGTTGAAGTGGCCAAGGCTGAAGTTCGCCTGCCGAACGGCACTATCCGTCAGGTTGGCGAATACGACGTAGCCGTGCACCTGCACAGCGACGTTGAAGCTACCGTACGTGTGGTTGTCGTAGCTGCCTAAGCTGCCTTAATCGACTGGCCCCTCGTGGGTCAGGCGGTTAACATCGGGCACGGTCCTGTTTTGCGCAGGCCGTGCCCTTTGTCTTTTTCATCTTGCAGAATTTTTCGTGGCCATGAACGAGATCACCACCCCCGAACAACTCGACCTGCAAACCGCTGCCCTGAAGGTGCCGCCGCATTCCATCGAGGCCGAACAGGCCGTGCTCGGTGGTCTGATGCTGGACAACAACGCCTGGGAGCGAGTGCTGGACCAGGTGTCGGACGGCGATTTCTACCGGCATGACCATCGCCTGATCTTCCGCGCCATCCACAAGCTGGTGGACGCGAACCAGCCGTTCGACGTGGTCACCTTGCACGAACAGTTGGACAAGGAAGGTGTGTCTACCCAGGTGGGCGGCTTGGCGTATCTGGCCGAGCTGGCCAAGAACACCCCGTCGGTGGCTAACATCAAGGCCTACGCCGCGATCATCCGTGAGCGGGCCACGCTGCGACAGCTGATCAGCATCAGCACCGACATCGCCGATAACGCCTTCAACCCCCAGGGCCGTAACGCCGAAGAGATCCTCGACGACGCCGAACGGCAGATCTTCCAGATCGCCGAGGCGCGGCCGAAGACCGGTGGGCCGGTGGGGGTCAACGAACTGTTGACCATGGCCATCGATCGCATCGACACACTGTTCAACTCCGACAGCGATATCACGGGCGTGTCCACTGGCTTCACCGACCTGGATGAAAAAACCAGCGGCTTGCAGGCGGCAGACCTGATCATCGTCGCGGGCCGGCCGTCGATGGGCAAGACCACCTTCGCCATGAACCTGGTGGAAAACGCCGTGTTGCGCAGCGATAAGGTGGTGCTGGTGTTCTCCCTGGAGATGCCCGGTGAATCGCTGATCATGCGTATGCTGTCGTCGCTCGGGCGCATTGACCAGACCAAGGTGCGTTCCGGCCAACTGGACGACGACGACTGGCCGCGGCTGACTTCGGCGGTGAACCTGTTGAACGACCGCAAACTGTTCATCGATGACACTGCTGGCATCAGCCCCTCGGAAATGCGTGCGCGTACCCGCCGCTTGGCGCGAGAGCATGGCGAGATTGCCATGATCATGGTCGATTACCTGCAGCTGATGCAGATCCCGGGTTCGGCCGGTGACAACCGAACCAACGAGATTTCCGAGATCTCCCGCTCGCTCAAGGCGCTGGCCAAGGAATTCAACTGCCCGGTAATCGCCCTGTCACAGCTCAACCGCTCCCTCGAGCAGCGTCCCAACAAGCGCCCGGTCAACTCCGACTTGCGTGAATCGGGTGCGATCGAGCAGGACGCCGACGTGATCATGTTCGTTTACCGCGACGAGGTGTATCACCCGGAAACCGAACACAAGGGCGTGGCCGAGATCATCATCGGCAAGCAGCGTAACGGCCCCATCGGCTTCGTGCGCCTGGCGTTCATCGGCAAGTACACCCGTTTCGAGAATCTCGCGCCGGGCATGTATAACTTCGACGACGACGAATAAAACCATCTTGCTGGGCTGGCCCCTGTGGGAGCGGATCGTGGGAGCGGGCTTACCCCGCGATGGCGATGGTGAATTCCCCGATGTCAACGCGAGGCAAGCTCGCTCCCACAGTGATATTTGTTGGCACGCTTGAATCCGACCACCACCGTCGGATTTGGTCAAAATTTGTGCTATATTTCGCGCCCGCGATTTCCCTGCACTTTAAAACCGGTCACTGACATGCAAGCAGCCAAACCACTCTACGACTATCCCAAGTACTGGGCCGAATGCTTCGGGCCAGCGCCGTTCCTGCCGATGAGCAGGGAGGAGATGGATCAGCTCGGCTGGGATTCCTGCGACATCATCATCGTGACCGGTGACGCCTACGTCGACCACGCGTCGTTCGGCATGGCCATCATCGGTCGACTGCTCGAGGCCCAGGGCTTCCGGGTGGGCATCATCGCCCAGCCGAATTGGCAGTCGAAAGACGACTTCATGAAGCTCGGCGAGCCGAACCTGTTCTTCGGGGTCGCGGCGGGCAACATGGACTCGATGATCAACCGCTACACCGCGGACAAGAAAATTCGTTCCGACGACGCCTATACGCCTGGCGGCCTTGCCGGCAAGCGCCCGGACCGCGCCAGCCTGGTGTACAGCCAGCGCTGCAAGGAAGCCTACAAGCATGTGCCGATCGTGCTTGGTGGCATCGAGGCTTCGCTGCGCCGCATCGCCCACTACGACTACTGGCAGGATAAGGTCCGCCATTCGATCCTGGTCGACGCCAGCGCCGACATCCTACTGTACGGCAACGCCGAACGCGCGATCGTCGAGGTTGCCCAGCGCCTGTCCCAGGGTGAAAGCATCGAGCACATCACCGATGTGCGCGGCACCGCGTTCATTCGTCGCGACACCCCGCAGGGCTGGTTCGAGATCGACTCCACCCGTATCGACCGCCCGGGCCGCGTCGACAAGATCATCAACCCGTACGTGAACACCCAGGACACCCAGGCCTGTGCCATCGAGCAGGCCAAGGGCGACCAGGAAGACCCGAACGAAGCCAAGGTGGTGCAGATCCTCGACAGCCCGAGCGTCACCCGCGAGAAGTCGGTGATCCGCCTGCCGTCGTTCGAGAAGGTACGCAACGACCCGGTGCTCTATGCCCACGCCAACCGCGTGCTGCACCTGGAAACCAACCCGGGCAACGCCCGCGCCCTGGTGCAGAAGCATGGCGAGGTGGATGTGTGGTTCAACCCGCCACCCATCCCCATGACCACCGAAGAGATGGACTACGTGTTCGGCATGCCCTATGCGCGCATCCCGCACCCGGCGTATGGCAAGGAGCGCATCCCGGCCTACGAGATGATTCGCTTCTCGGTGAACATCATGCGTGGCTGCTTCGGTGGCTGTACCTTCTGCTCGATCACCGAGCACGAAGGCCGGATCATCCAGAACCGCTCGCACGAATCGATCCTGCACGAGATCGAGGAGATGCGCGACAAGGTACCCGGCTTCACCGGCGTGGTCTCCGACCTCGGCGGGCCGACCGCCAACATGTACCGCATCGCCTGCAAGAGCCATGACATCGAGAAGCACTGCCGCAAGCCGTCGTGCGTGTTCCCGGGCATCTGCGAGAACCTCAACACCGACCACAGCTCGCTGATCGAGCTGTACCGCAAGGCTCGCGCCCTGCCGGGGGTGAAGAAGATCCTGATCGCCTCGGGCTTGCGCTACGACCTGGCGGTGGAGTCGCCGGAGTACGTGCGTGAGCTGGTCACCCACCACGTCGGCGGTTACCTGAAGATTGCCCCGGAGCACACCGAGCGTGGCCCGCTGGACAAGATGATGAAGCCGGGCATCGGCACCTACGACCGCTTCAAGCGCATGTTCGAGAAGTTCTCGAAAGAGGCGGGCAAGGAGCAGTACCTGATCCCGTACTTCATCGCTGCCCACCCGGGCACCACCGATGAAGACATGATGAACCTGGCCCTGTGGCTCAAGGGCAACGGCTTCCGTGCCGACCAGGTGCAGGCGTTCTATCCGTCGCCGATGGCTTCGGCCACGGCCATGTACCACTCGGGCAAGAACCCGCTGCGCAAGGTCACCTACAAGAGCGAAGGGGTGGAGATCGTCAAGAGCGAGGAGCAGCGCCGCTTGCACAAGGCGTTCCTGCGCTATCACGATCCGAAGGGCTGGCCGATGCTGCGCGAAGCGCTGCAGCGCATGGGCCGCGCCGACCTGATCGGACCGGGCAAGCACCAGCTGATCCCGCTGCACCAGCCGGCGACCGACACTTACCAGAGTGCGCGGCGCAAGAACTCGACCCCGGCCGGGAGCCACAAGGTGGGCAAGGACCAGAAGATCCTCACCCAGCACACCGGCCTGCCGCCGCGCGCCAGCGATGGCAGCAAGCCGTGGGACAAGCGCGAGAAGGCCAAGGCCGAGGCGTTCGCCCGCAACCAGCAGGCGGCCAAGGAGCGCAAGGAAGCGGCCAAGGGTGGCAAGGGCAAGAAGCCGCGCCAGCCGGTGATTCCGCGCTGATCATCAAAGGGGCTGCAAAGCAGCCCCCTGCTGGTCAATCAGGCTGCTTGTCGACCCACTTCGGCACCACGGGTGCAACGAAGCTGTCCATCCCGTCCAGCAACTCATCCGGCTGCTCCCCGAGCAACAGCATCGCCCGGTGCTGCGGCCGCACGAAACCTTCCTCGACAATATGGTCGAGGAACCCGCCAAGCCTCGCGTAGAAACCATTCACATCCAGCAGCCCCAGCGGCTTGGCGTGATACCCCAGCTGCCCCCAGGTCCATACCTCGAACAGTTCCTCCAGCGTGCCCAGGCCACCTGGCAGGGCAATGAAGGCGTCGCTGAGTTCGGCCATGCGCGCCTTGCGCGCATGCATGCCGTCCACCACTTCCAGGCGGGTCAGGCCCTTGTGGCCGATTTCGGCGTTCATCAGGCTTTGTGGGATGATGCCGATGACTTCGCCCCCGGCAGCCATGGCGGCATCGGCCACGGTGCCCATCAGGCCGACCGCGCCGCCGCCATAGACCAGCGTCAGGCCACGGCGGGCGATGGCCTGGCCGAGGGCGACGGCGGCTTCACGGTAGGCAGGATTGGCACCGATGCTGGCGCCACAGAAGACACAAACGGAACGTACAGGCATTGCTTATCTCCCTTTACATGCGCGCACAGGGTAAGACGCATGCCGATCGGTTCCAAGGGGATCATTCGGGACGGGCGAACTCGCAGACCGCTGAACCGGCGGCACCGCAGGCGTAGGCTGCCAGCAGGCTGCGCATCATGTTGCTTAATGTCATGACATTTGCTCCTGATTGAGAGGTTGTCTCATCGTCTATTAAGAGGGCATGATGTGCACTTTGATTGGTTGTATACAATCCATTGAACAAATCTACTGGCTGGCTACTTGACACCCCTTGACCCATATCAGGTACGGGCGTCCTGTTTTCAGGCAGTCTCGCAATTGATAAAACCCTGCCAAGGAGATTCATGATGTTTGCGAAAGCTGTAGCGGTATCCCTGCTGACCCTCGCCAGCGCCTCCGTCTTCGCTGCTGACAAGTGCTCGGTGACTGTCGACTCGACTGACCAGATGTCCTTCAATACCAAGGAAATCACCGTCGACAAGAGCTGCAAGGAGTTCACCGTAAAACTGACCCACTCCGGCAGCCTGCCGAAGAACGTCATGGGGCATAACCTGGTGATCAGCAAGACCGCCGACATGCAAGGCATCGCCACCGAAGGCATGTCGCAAGGCCTGGACAAGGACTACATCAAGGCCGACAACGCCGCGATCATCGCCCACACCAAGATGATCGGCGCTCCTGAGAAAGAAACCGAAGTGAAGTTCGATGCCACCAAACTGGAAGCTGGCGGCGACTACAGCTTCTTCTGCACCTTCCCGGGCCACATCTCGATGATGAAGGGCAAGGTCGTCGTCAAGTAATCAAAACCTGACGCAATACCCTGTGGGAGCGGCCTTGCACCGCGATGGCGATGGTGAATCCACCACGTCATCGCAGGGCAAGGCCGCTCCCACAGTTGTTTCTAAGCCTGATCAAGGGGCGAACGGCAGCTCGCGCTTGTGCTGGGTCTTGCGGTAGGTAGCGACGATGATGTCGAACGCCTCCTGGCTCACCGGCTCACCGTGCAGGAAGGCGTCGATCTGCTGGTAGGTCACGCCGTGGGACGCTTCGTCCGGCTTGCCCGGTTCAAGGTCTTCCAGGTCTGCGGTCGGTACTTTCTCCACCAGCGATTCCGGCGCGCCAAAGCTGCGCGCAATGGCCCGCACCTGGTTTTTCACCAGCCCGCTCAGCGGTGCCAGGTCGCAGGCACCATCACCAAACTTGGTGAAGAAGCCCATTACCGCTTCGGCCGCATGGTCCGTGCCGATCACCAGGCCGGCACGGGCGCCGGCGACGGTGTATTGGGCGACCATGCGCGTGCGCGCCTTGACGTTGCCGACGACGAAGTCGACCAGGGTCGGCGAGCCGTTTTTCAGTTCCTCGACCTCTGCCGCCAAGGCCTTTACGGCTGGGGCGATGTCGATGGTGTGCACCTCGTCGGCCTTGATCACCTCCAGGCAGGCCTGGGCGTCGTGCTCGTCGTGCTGCACGTGGTATGGCAGGCGTACGGCGATGAAGGTATAGGCCTTGTCGCCGGTCTCGGCGCGCAGTTCGTTGATGGCGCGCTGGGCGAGGAGGGCGGCGGTCAGCGAGTCGACACCGCCACTGATGCCCAGTACCAGGGTCTTGAGCCGGGCATTGGCCAGGCAGTCCTTGATGAACGCCACGCGTCGGGCCACTTCCTGCTCGAGGGCGGCGGCATCGGCGAACGGCGGCTGCACCTTGAGCGCCTGGGCAATCTCTTGCTGAACGGCTTGCATGGGTTACTCCTTGCTGGGGACTTTGAATACATGGCGCATGTAGGCAACGAAGTTTTCGTCGCGGCACTGGGTCTTGGCGGCTTCGTCGGAGATCTTTGCCACCGGCGAGCCGTTGCAGTCGGTCATTTTAAGCACGATGCTCATGGGCGCCACGCCGGGAATGTCACAGGTCAGGTTGGTGCCGATGCCGAAGCTGACATTGATGCGCCCACGCAGGGCCCGGAAGATCTCCAGCGAGCGGGTCAGGTTCAGGCCATCGGAGAACACCAGGGTCTTGGTCATCGGGTCGATACCTAACTTCTGGTAATGGGCGATGGCCTTTTCCGCCCAGGCCACCGGCTCGCCCGAGTCATGGCGCAGGCCATCGAAAAGCTTGGCGAAGTACAGGTCGAAATCCTTCAGGAAGGCATCCATGGTGATGCAATCGGTCAAGGCGATGCCAAGCAGTCCGCGGTACTCGCGCACCCAGCAGTCCAGGGCGGCGATCTGGCTGTCGATCAGGCGTGGGCCGAGCTGCTGGTGGGCCATGATCCATTCATGGGCCATGGTGCCCAGGGGTTTGATATCCAGTTTCCATGCCAGGTCGACGTTGCTGGTGCCGACGAAGCGGCCCGGGAACTCATCGCGCAGCACCCGTACCACGTCTTCCTGCACGCGGCTGGAGAAGCGCCGGCGGGTGCCGAAGTCGGCTACCTGCAGTTCGGCCAGCTCGTCGTCGCTGGCGTGGGCGCGCAGCCAGTCGAACTTGCGATATAGCTGATCGCGGGCTTCGGCCAGGCGCATGCGCGGGTGCAGGTGGCGGTTGCGCACTTCGCTGATGATGGCCAGCAGCGGCACTTCGAACAGGATCACATGCAGCCATGGGCCTTTCAGGCGGAGAAACAGTTGGTCGTTCTCGATGCCGATGCGCACATAGCGCAGGTTGAAGCGGAACAGGCGCAGGAAACGCAGGAAGTCCGGCTTGAGGAAGCTGATGCGCTCGAGGAAGGCCAGTTGGCCGTCATCCAGGGTCAGCTCGCTGAGCAGCTCGAGCTGGTTGCGGATCTCGCCCAGGTAGGGGCGCAGGTCCTCGCCGTTGCGGCAGCGAAACTCCCATTCGACATCGGCGTCCGGGTAGTTGTGCAGGACGCCCTGCATCATCGTGAGCTTGTAGAAGTCGGTGTCGAGCAGGTTGTGCACGATGCGCTCGGCGAATGCGCTCTCGCTCATCAGGGGGAAGCTCCAAGGCGGGCAATAGCGACCATTGTGCCAGATCGCGGGGCAAGCCCGCTCCCACGCCGCCCACGATATTGGCCTCTGCAGGTAATTTTGCGTGCGCCAGCTAGCCTTCAAACAGTGCTCCCTGTAGCAGTCGCGCACCAGTGGTGTGCAGTTCGGTGACGTCCGCTGTTACAGCGCGGTTGCACGTTAACACTTGCGAGGGTTGCAATGATGGCAGGCGCTGGTTGCTCCTTGTCTAGGCGTGTGGGTGTCACTTGTCGTGCGGCAGACGGTTGCACGCTCAGTAAAGAAAAGGCCGCCGGTCGCCTCTGTCCACCCCTTGTCGTGTGTTTTCCCGGAAGACAAAACCACTGGCACGGCCCTTGCTCGGAGCACAGGGCTGAGAAGTTGTAGTGCCAACCAAAAAAATATTCTAGGAGCACCACCTCATGTCGCAGACGTTTTACAAGAAAGGTTTCCTGGCACTGGCTGTAGCCACCGCACTGGGTGTTTCTTCGTATGTTCAGGCCGACATCAAGATCGGCGTCGCGGGCCCGATGACCGGAGCCAACGCAGCGTTTGGCGAGCAGTACATGAAAGGTGCGCAGGCCGCGGCCGACGTGATCAACAAGGCTGGCGGCGTCAACGGCGAGCAGATCGTCCTGGTCAAGGGCGATGACGCTTGTGAACCGAAACAGGCCGTGGCCGTGGCCAACCGCCTGGTCGACCAGGACAAGGTGGCGGGCGTGGTCGGTCACTTCTGTTCCTCCAATACCATCCCCGCTTCCGAGGTTTACGACGAGGCCGGTGTGATCGCCATCACTCCCGGCTCCACCAACCCGCAGGTGACCGAGCGCGGCCTGTCCGCGATGTTCCGCATGTGCGGCCGTGACGACCAGCAGGGCATCGTCGCCGGCAACTACATTGTCGATGTGCTCAAGGGCAAGAAGGTGGTGGTGCTGCACGACAAGGACACCTATGGCCAGGGCCTGGCCGACGCGACCAAGGCGCAGCTTGAAAAGCGTGGCGTCAAACCCGTGCTGTACGAAGGCCTGACCCGTGGTGAGAAAGATTTCAGTGCCGTGGTCACCAAGATCCGTTCCGCGGGTGCCGACGTTGTCTACTTCGGCGGCCTGCACCCGGAGGCCGGCCCGCTGGTGCGCCAGCTGCGCGAGCAGGGGCTGAAAGACGTCAAGTTCATGTCCGATGACGGCATCGTCACCGACGAACTGGTCACCACCGCCGGTGGCGCGCAGTACGTCGAAGGCGTGTACATGACCTTCGGCGCCGACCCGCGCCTGCTGCCCGACAGCAAGGCGGTGGTCGAGGAGTTCCGCAAGAACGGCACCGAGCCTGAAGGCTACACCCTGTATGCCTACGCCTCGGTCCAGGCCCTGGCCGCCGCGTTCAACGGCGCCAAGTCGAACAAGGGCGAGGACGCCGCCAAGTGGCTCAAGGCCAACCCGGTCAAGACCGTCATGGGCGAGAAGAAGTGGGACCAGAAGGGCGACCTGACCGTCTCCGACTACGTGGTCTACCAGTGGGATGCCAACGGCAAGTACCACCAGCTGGAAAAACAACAATAACAATGGCTGACGGCCCGGGCGCGCACTGCCCCGGGCCATAGCCCCGCGGTACCTGTCTTTGTCAGTAGATGTGCACAGTTCTGCGCTGCGAGGGCCGCTGCATCCGGGCCCTGCGTGGTCGGCGCTCGTGCAATCTCAATCAGGTGAGATTGCGTTATGGATGGTATTTTCCTGCAGCAACTGGTCAACGGCCTGACCCTCGGGTCGGTCTACGGCCTGATCGCCATCGGCTACACAATGGTCTATGGCATCATCGGCATGATCAACTTCGCGCACGGCGAGGTGTACATGATCTCCGCGTACCTCGCGGCGATCAGCCTGGCATTGCTGGCCTACTTCGGTATCGAGTCGTTTCCGCTGCTGATGCTGGGCACCCTGTTGTTCACCATCGTCGTCACTGGCGTCTATGGCTTCACCATCGAACGCATCGCCTACAAACCCCTGCGCAACTCCACCCGCCTGGCGCCCTTGATCAGCGCCATCGGCATTTCGCTGATCCTGCAGAACTACGCGCAGATCAGCCAGGGCGCCCGCCAGCAAGGCGTGCCGACCCTGCTCGAAGGCGCCATGCGCGTCGAAGTGGGCACCGGCTTCGTGCAGCTCACCTACACCAAGATCTTTATCCTGGTGGCCGCTTTCGTCGGCATGGGCCTGCTCACCTACGTGATCAAGTACACCAAGCTCGGGCGCATGTGCCGGGCCACGCAACAAGACCGCAAGATGGCCTCGATCCTGGGCATCAATACTGACCGGGTGATCTCCTACGTGTTCGTCATCGGCGCTGTGATGGCTGCGCTGGCGGGCGTGCTGATCACCATGAACTACGGCACCTTTGACTTCTACGCCGGCTTCATCATCGGCATCAAGGCCTTCACCGCCGCGGTGCTCGGCGGCATCGGCTCGCTGCCGGGAGCCATGCTTGGCGGGATCATCCTGGGGATTTCCGAATCGTTGTTCTCCGGCCTGATCAACTCCGACTACAAGGACGTGTTCAGCTTCTCGCTGCTGGTGATGATCCTCATCTTCCGTCCCCAAGGCCTGCTGGGTCGCCCGCTCGTGGCTAAGGTGTGAAACATGTCCGTTGCCAATACTGCCTCTACTTCGCAAACCAAGGGTTTCGACCTTAAACGCAGCCTGCTGGAGACCATCGTCGCCGGCTTGCTGGCCCTTATCGTCTTCGGCCCCGTCGTCGGCGTGGTGCTCGATGGCTACACGTTCAACGCCGAACCCGCCCGCGTCGCCTGGCTGGTCGGCGGCGTGATGATCGGGCGTTTCATCCTCAGCCTGTTCCTGCAGACGCCGACCGGCCAACGCATGCTCCAGGGCTTCGACAGCGGTGGCTCGGGCGTACATGTGCTGGCGCCGAACTACAAGTCGCGCCTGCGCTACATCATCCCGGCGCTGATCGTCATCGCCATCGTGTTCCCGATCTTCGCCAACAAGTACCTGCTGACCGTGGTCATCCTCGGCCTGATCTACGTGCTGCTGGGGCTGGGCCTGAACATCGTGGTCGGCCTGGCCGGCCTGCTCGACCTGGGTTATGTGGCGTTCTACGCCATCGGTGCCTACGGCCTGGCGCTGGGCTATCAATACCTGGGCCTGGGCTTCTGGAGCGTGCTGCCACTGGCGGCCATTGCCGCGGCGCTGGCGGGGTGCATCCTCGGCTTCCCGGTGTTGCGCATGCATGGCGACTACCTGGCCATCGTCACCCTCGGCTTCGGCGAGATCATCCGCCTGGTGCTGAACAACTGGCTGTCGTTCACCGGCGGCCCCAACGGCATGCCGGCGCCGTCGCCGACGTTCCTGGGCCTGGAGTTCGGCCGGCGGGCCAAGGACGGCGGGGTGCCGATCCACGAGTTCTTCGGCTTCGAATACAACGCCAACCTCAAGTTCGTGTTCATCTACGCGGTGCTGTTCCTGGTGGTGCTGGCGGTGCTGTACATCAAGCACCGGCTGACCCGCATGCCGGTGGGCCGCGCCTGGGAAGCCTTGCGCGAGGACGAGATCGCCTGCCGCTCGATGGGCCTGAACCACGTACTGGTCAAGCTTTCCGCGTTCACCCTCGGCGCGTCCACCGCAGGCCTTGCCGGGGTGTTCTTCGCCACCTACCAGGGCTTCGTCAACCCATCGTCGTTCACCTTCTTCGAGTCCGCGCTGATCCTGGCCATCGTCGTGCTCGGCGGCATGGGCTCGACCGTGGGCGTGGTGATCGCGGCGTTCGTGCTGACCGTGGCGCCGGAGCTGCTGCGCAGCTTCTCCGAGTACCGGGTGCTGCTGTTCGGCGTGCTGATGGTGCTGATGATGATCTGGCGACCGCGGGGGCTGATCCGCATCAGCCGTACCGGCGTGGTCCCGCGTAAAGGAGTGGCGCCATGAGCGACGAAGTCATTCTGTCTGTAGATAACCTGATGATGCAGTTCGGTGGGATCAAGGCGCTCAGCGATGTCAGCCTGCAGGTCAAACGCAACCAGATCTTCGCCCTGATCGGCCCCAATGGCGCTGGCAAGACCACGGTGTTCAACTGCCTCACGGGCTTCTACAAGGCCACCGGCGGGCGGATCGAACTGAACGTGCGCGGCAGCCATACCAACGTCATCCAACTGCTCGGCGAGCGCTTCCGGGCGGCGGACTTCGTTTCGCCGGCACGCTTTGCCAACCGCCTGTACTACAAGATGTTCGGTGGCACCCACCTGGTCAACCGCGCCGGGCTGGCGCGCACCTTCCAGAACATCCGCCTGTTCAAGGAAATGTCGGTGGTTGAGAACCTGCTGGTGGCCCAGCACATGTGGGTCAACCGCAACCTCCTGGCCGGGGTGCTCAATACCCCGGGCTACCGCAAGGCCGAGAGCGATGCCCTCGACCATGCGTTCTACTGGCTGGAGGTGGTCGACCTGGTGGACTGCGCCAACCGCCTGGCCGGCGAGCTGTCCTACGGCCAGCAGCGTCGCCTGGAGATTGCCCGGGCGATGTGCACGCGGCCAAAGATCATCTGCCTGGACGAACCGGCTGCCGGCCTCAACCCCCAGGAAACCGAAGCGCTGAGCCGCATGATCCGTGTGCTGCGCGACGAGCATGACATCACCGTGGTGCTGATCGAGCACGACATGGGCATGGTCATGAGCATCTCCGACCACATCGTCGTGCTCGACCACGGCAACGTGATCGCCGAAGGATCACCGCAGGATATCCGCCACAACCCGACGGTGATTGCCGCCTACCTGGGTGCCGACGAAGAGGAACTGACATGAGCGCGCCCATTCTCGAGCTGAAGGACCTGGATGTGTTCTATGGGCCGATCCAGGCCCTGAAGAAGGTCTCGATGCACATCAACGAAGGCGAGACGGTCAGCCTGATCGGCGCCAACGGCGCGGGCAAGTCCACGCTGTTGATGTCGATCTTCGGCCAGCCGCGCGCGGCATCCGGGCAGATCGTCTATCGCGGTACCGACATCACCCGCAAGTCGTCGCACTACATCGCGTCCAATGGCATCGCCCAGTCCCCGGAGGGGCGTCGCGTGTTCCCCGACATGACCGTCGAGGAAAACCTGATGATGGGCACCATCCCGATCGGCGACAAGCATGCAGATCAGGACATGCAGCGCATGTACGAGCTGTTTCCGCGGCTCAAGGAACGGCGCAACCAGCGGGCCATGACCATGTCCGGGGGGGAGCAGCAGATGCTGGCGATTGCCCGGGCGCTGATGAGCCGGCCCAAGCTGCTGCTGCTCGATGAGCCGTCGCTGGGCCTGGCGCCGATCGTGGTCAAGCAGATCTTCTCGACCCTGCGCGAGCTGGCGCAGACCGGGATGACCATCTTCCTGGTCGAGCAGAATGCCAACCATGCGTTGAAGCTGTCGGACAGGGCCTATGTGATGGTCAACGGGCAGATCCGCATGACCGGGACGGGACAGGAGCTGTTGGTCAACGAGGAGGTGCGTAACGCCTACCTGGGCGGGCACTGAAGTAAATCGCGGGGCAAGTCGGTGCGGCAACCCGACTTGCCCCGCTATGCGTTTTATGCCTTTCAGCACATGTGGACAACTTGTCGCATATCTTTCTCGAAGCACTCCACAACTCCCACGCAAGCCATTGTTTCCACAGCTGGAAAACTTTCCACGGATTATGTGGAACCGCCTGTGGAAAACATGGTGGCACCTTGCTCAAGCCCTTGTGTAGCAACGCTTCCAAGGATCTGTTCGTTTTTTGATCAGGTCTTGCTTGTGCATGATTTATCGAGGGTTTTTAGCAGTAGCGCGGTTCATCCACAGTTGTTCGGATTCTGTGGATAAGTCTGTGAAAAAACTTTGGACAGACCGCCGCAGACGGCAGGCTGAAAGCGTTGCGCCATCACGGGCAGATGTCCACAGCAGGCAAAGGTTCCCTGGAGCCGACGAGTTGCCCCCAATCTGTGGGGAAAGCCTTGTGGATAAGATGCGCATAGCCTCACGAAAGCCCGCAATCACGGGGCTTTTCAGCGTCTGTACGTTTTTTGACCAGTCGCTGAAACGGTTGTCGACAACGCTTGCGCCGGGCATGCTGCAAGCCCCGCCGAGTACACCCAAGGATAAGAGCATGACATCAACAGTATTCATCACTGGCGCGACCTCCGGTTTCGGTGAAGCCACCGCCCGCCGTTTCGCCGATGCCGGCTGGAAGCTGGTGCTCACCGGTCGCCGCAAGGAGCGCCTGGATGCGCTGTGCCAAGAACTCTCGGCCAAGACCGAGGTGCATGGGCTGGTGGTCGATGTGCGTGATCGTCAGGCCATGGAGGCCGCCATCGCCAGCTTGCCGCCGAGCTTCGACAAGCTCCAGGGCCTGGTCAACAATGCCGGCCTGGCATTGGGTGTGGATGCGGCGCAGAACTGCAGCCTGGACGACTGGGAAACCATGGTCGACACCAACATCAAGGGCCTGATGTACACCACCCGCCTGTTGCTGCCGCGCCTGATCGCCCACGGGCGCGGCGCGTCGATCCTCAATGTCGGTTCGGTGGCGGGCAACTACCCGTATCCGGGCGCGAATGTGTATGGCGGCACCAAGGCCTTCGTCGGCCAGTTCTCGCTGAGCCTGCGCTGCGACCTGCGCGGCACTGGCGTGCGGGTCAGCAACATCGAGCCGGGACTGTGCGAAAGCGAGTTCTCGCTGGTGCGTTTCGGCGGCGACCAGGCAAAGTACGACGCTACCTACGCCGGTGCCGAGCCGATCCAGCCGCAGGACATCGCCGAGACCATCTTCTGGATCCTCAACCAGCCGGCGCATATCAACATCAATAGCCTTGAGCTGATGCCGGTTAGCCAGGACTGGGCAGGGTTCTCGATCGACCGGTCGGTTAAAGGTTGATTCGCTGATGATCGCGGGGCAAGTCGCATCGGCGCACCGCCCCGCGATAGCGTCAGGTCAGGCGCTGCAGACCTTCGAGGCAAGTCGCCAAATGATAGGGCGTGGTCGACGGCATGTCATGGCGGCTCACCGCCCCCTCGCCATCGCGGCACTCATGCCAGCCGCCTTCATGCAGGAAGCGTGACTCCAGCGCCGTGAGTTGCTCAAGCAGCCGCGCCTCGCTTCCCGGCCGCAGGGCCAGTGCCCGCAGGTACTCCGCCTGGGCCCAGATACGCTGTGTCGCGTCGATCACCTTGCCGTCCACATCCAGCGTCGCCAGCACCGCAGCATCCTTTACGCCGCACTGTTCGGCGAAGTCGAAGGCCCGCTCGATGGAGGCATGCAGCGCAGTACCGCGCAGCAACCCGGAAGTGTCGAGCAGGTAGAACCATTCGAACTGGTGGCCCGGCTCGAACCAGTTATCCACAGCCCCGCGCGGCTTCTCCAGCATCAGGCCATGGGCCGGTTCGACGAACTGCGCCTGCAGCGCTTCGCACAGCTGCAGCAGCGATTGGCGAACGTCGTCGTCCTCACGTACGGCCAGCACCTGCAGGAAGGCCTCGGCCAAGTGCATCTGCGGGTTCTGCAGCGGGCCGCTGCCCAGGTCTGACCAATCCTCACCCAGGCTGGCCTCGTACAGGCCATCGTCGCGGGCGAACTGCTCGTGGATCACCTCGAGGGCGCCATTGAGCGTGGCCTCCACCAGCCCTTCGTCGACCTTGCCCAGGTAATGGGCGCAAGCGAAGACGATGAAGGCGTGGGTGTAGAGGTCCTTGCGCCGGTCCAGCGGCCTGCCCTGGGCGTCGATGCTGTAGAACCAACCGCCGTGTTCGGCGTCATGGAAGTGCTTCTGCAACGAACGGAACAATGCCGCGGCGCGTTCGGCCGCGCCAGGTTGTTCGATGCGGCTGCTGAACAGGTACAGCTGGCGGGCGCAGGCCATGGCCCGGTAGCGTTGCACTGGCAGTGGCCGGTGCCGGGTGTCCAAAGCTTCGTACGGCAGGGCCATGTCGGCGTTCCAGCCCGGGCCTTGCCACAGCGGCACGATGCGCTCGGCGAAGTGCTGTTGGAAACGGGTCAGTGCGGGGCGGGGGTCGGACATGGTGGCGCTCGTGGACGGTCGGGCAGGGCGCCATGGTAGCAGAAGTGGCCATCGGTTCGTGGGAACGGGCAGCGTGGGAGCGGCGATGCGGCGACCCGACTTGCCCCGCTATGGCGCTATCGCGGGGCAAGTCGGGTCGCCGCATCGCCGCTCCCATGATCCTGTTTGGGCAAAAGCGTCAGGCTGGATTGCCCAGCCCCTGCCAATGCCGAGCGCCGACAAAAATGAAGCGCAGTTGCTGGGTGATCTTTTCCTGTGCCGTCAGTGCCTGTGCATGGCCCGGTTCGGGGCTGTCGATCAGCTCGGGCAGGGTGGCGAACACGGTCTTGACCACCAGGTCGGCCATCACCGCCAAAGCGGCGCCGTCCAGGTGCCGCCAGCGCGGCATGCGCGCAAGGTCGGTGGCCAGGTCGCTGCTGATGTCCTGGCGCAGGCGGGCGATGGCCTGGCGCACCGGTTGCGAGCCGCCGTACTGCTCGCGGGCCAGGAACAGGAACTGCGCGCGGTGGGCGGCGACCACGTCGAGGAAGATGCGCACCGAGGCATCGGTGATACCACCCAGTTCGAATTCGTTATGGCGCACCAGGCGGATGGTCTGGCGGAAGGTGGTGTCCACCTCGGCGACCAGGGCCAGGCCCAGGGCATCCATGTCAGGGAAGTGGCGGTAGAAGCCGGTGGGCACGATGCCGGCGGCCTTGGCCACCTCGCGCAGGCTGATGCTGCCGAAACCCCGGCCGCTCTCCATGAGCAGGCAGGCGGCATCCAGCAGGGCCTGGCGGGTTTGTAGCTTCTGTTCGGCGCGCGGCAGCATGGGGCAGGCTTCTATGACGGTACGGCTGGGCATTCTGGATAGAAAAACGAAGCCCGGTCAATGGACCGGGCTTGGAGGGGAGCAGCTACCGCACGGAGGGTTGTTGTTTTCGGCCATGGCGATCAGCTCACACGGCTGAGTTCGACCAGGCGATCCGAGCCACCCTCGGCTACACGGTTGTTGCGTTCGTTGAGGCGATCGGAGCCACCTTCGGCGACACGGTCGTTGCGTTCGATCAGGCGATCGGAGCCACCTTCGGCGACACGGTCATTGCGTTCGATCAGGCGATCAGAGCCACCCTCGGCGACACGGTCGTTGCGTTCGATCAGGCGATCCGAACCACCCTCGGCGACACGGTCATTGCGTTCGATCAGGCGATCAGAGCCACCTTCGGCAACACGGTTGTTACGTTCGAGCAGGCGTTCGGCACCGCCTTCGGCCACGCGGCCTGCACGTTCCTGCAGGCGCTCGGCGCCACCTTCTGCCAGGGGGTTCAGCGGTTGGCTGACGGTGATGGTGCTGGAGCGCGACTCGGCGCTCAGGTGCTGGTCTTCGGCTGGCAGGGCGAAGGCGTTGGCAGCAAGTACGGACAGGGTCAGGCTCAGCAGCAGATGGCGTTTCATGATTCGGTGCTCCTCTGGGGGGCTGGAAAGTGGGTACGGAGCCAATGCTACGCCCGGTAACTCCAGAGAAAAGTTCATCAGGATAATGGTAACAATCGACGGCATTGATACTGTGCGCGGAGCGCTCTGGCTCAATGTTTTCGGCGATGCGCCGAGCATTGAGGCAAGTCGACTCCCCGGTAACACTGCCACGCTCCGTAGACCAAAAGCTGAGAAAATCGTCAGGAAAATCTTGGTTATCATGCTGCGCGGATTAAACCCGGCGGGTTTTCATCAGTCCGACATAATGAGTGCCATCGTCGCGCCGCCTTCCAAGCAGTCAGGAGAATCACGCAATGACGCGCCCTGCCAGAATCATCGTCTGGACCTTCGCCACCCTGGCCACCCTGTTGGCAATCCTGGTGGTGGTGATCGCCACCTTCGACTGGAACCGCGTCAAGCCGCTGCTCAACGAGAAAGTCTCCGAAGCCCTGCACCGGCCTTTCGCGATCAACGGCAACCTCGCCGTGCACTGGCGCACCGAACCCGAGGAGGGTGGCTGGCGTGCCTTCGTGCCCTGGCCGCACTTCACCGCCGAAGACCTCACCCTGGGCAACCCCGAATGGCTCAAGGAGCCGCGCATGGTGGGCCTGGAGCGAGTGGATTTTCGCCTGGCGCCGCTGCCGCTGATCGTCCAGCGCATCAGCATCCCGCGCATCGACCTGGTCAAGCCCAGTGCCAGCCTCATCCGCCTGGCCGATGGCCGGGCCAACTGGGTGTTCGACTTCGGGCCCAAGGATGAGCACGAGGAGCCGTCGAAGTGGGTGCTGGACATCGGCGCGATCGGATTCGACCAGGGCAATGTCAGCTTCGACGACCAGACCCTGAAAACCAGCATGAAAGTGCAGGTTGATCCGCTGGGCAAGCCGATCCCGTTCAGCGATATCGTCGGCAAGGCCCGCGCCGAGAAAGCCGGCAATGCCCAGGACTATGCCTTCGGCTTCAAGGCCCAGGGGCGCTACAAGGGCCAGGCGGTTGCCGGCACCGGCAAGATCGGCGGCCTGCTGGCGCTGCAGGATGCCAGCCAGCCATTCCCGCTGCAGGCCGACGTGCGCATCGGCGATACCCACGTCGCCCTTGCCGGTACCCTGACCGACCCCCGCAACCTGGGCGCCCTCGACCTGCGCCTGAAGCTCTCCGGCAGCAGCCTGGGCAACCTCTACCCGCTGACCGGCGTGACCCTGCCAGACACGCCACCCTACGCCACCGACGGCCACCTGAGCGCCAACCTGCATGCCGCCGAGGGCGCGCATTTCCGCTATGAAGGCTTCAACGGCAAGATCGGCGACAGTGATATCCACGGCGGCCTGGCCTTCGTCGCCAGCCAGCCTCGGCCGAAACTGTCCGGCAACCTGGTCTCCAACCAACTGCTGTTCAAGGACCTGGCACCGCTGATCGGCGCCGATTCGAACGCCGAGCAGAAGGCCCGGGGCGGCGCCAGCAAGCAGCCGGCCAACAAGGTGTTGCCGGTAGAGGAGTTCCGCACCGAGCGCTGGCGGGCGATGGATGCCGATGTGACCTTCGCCGGCAAGCGCATCGTGCACAGCGAGAAACTGCCGTTCAATGACCTGTCTGCCCATGTGATTCTCGAGGACGGCCTGCTGCGCCTGGAACCGCTGCGCTTTGGCGTGGCCGGGGGCAACCTCGATTCCAACATCCGCCTGGACGGGCGCAGCACGCCGCTGCAGGGGCGTGCCCAGCTCACCGCCCGGGGCTTCAAGCTCAAGCAATTGTTCCCCAGCTTCGCGCCCATGCAGACCAGCTTCGGCGAGCTCAACGGCGACGCCGATATCAGTGGCAGGGGCAACTCGGTGGCGGCGCTGCTCGGTACTTCCAGCGGCGACCTGCGCCTGCTGATCAACGATGGCGCCATCAGCCGCAGCCTGATGGAGATCGCTGGGCTCAACGTGGGCAACTACGTGATCGGCAAGCTGTTTGGCGATGAGGAAGTGAAGATCAACTGTGCCGCAGCCGATGTCGGCATCAAGGAGGGCCTGGCGACCACCCGCCTGTTCGTCTTCGATACCGAGAACGCGATCATCTACATCGACGGCACGGCCAATTTCGCCAGCGAGCAACTGGACCTGAAGATCACCCCGGAATCGAAAGGGCTGCGGCTATTCTCGCTGCGGTCGCCATTGTACGTGCGCGGGCCGTTCGCCAAGCCCAGTGCCGGTGTGCAGGCAGTGCCGCTGGCGCTGCGTGGCGCGGGGATGGTGGCGTTGGGGGTGGTGGCGGGGCTGCTGGCGCTGATCGCGCCGAGCAGCGGGGATGTGCCCAACCAGTGCACGCCGTTGTTGCAGCAGATGCGCGCCGGCAAGGCGCCGGCGGCGGTGAAGGCCAAGAAGTAGGGGCGCTGCGCGCCCCCAATATTTACAACCCCTGCAACAGATCCGACATATCGTCGGCGTGCTCTTCTTCCTGGGCCAGGATGTCTTCGAAGATGCGCCGAGTGGTCGGGTCTTTATCACCGATGTACTGGATGATCTCGCGGTAGCTGTCGATGGCGATCCGTTCGGCCACCAGGTCCTCCAGCACCATCTCCTTCAATGAACTGCCCGCCACGTACTGGGCATGGGAATTCTTGGTCAGGTTGTCGGGGTTGAAGTCTGGCTCGCCGCCCAATTGCACGATGCGCTCGGCCAGCTTGTCGGCATGCTCGGCTTCCTGGGTGGCGTGCTCGAGGAACTCCGTGGCGGCGACGCTGGCCTTGATACCGCTGGCCATGAAGTAGTGACGCTTGTAGCGCAGCACGCAGACCAGCTCGGTGGCCAGCGACTCGTTGAGCAGGCGCAGGATCTTCTCGCGATCGGCGTGGTAACCCTCGGTCACCGCGCCTTGCTCGACATGCTGACGGGCACGTTCGCGCAGGGTTTTCACATCGGTCAGTTCAACGCTCATGTTCATCTCCGAAAGGATCAGGGTAGTCATGGGGTGTCATGCGCCGTGGACGGCGTCGCTGTCTTCCTGGCGTTGCTTGCAGGTCTTGAAGCCCTTGGCGTCGACATGGCCGGTGGCGTCGAAGCGCACGTAGTAGGGCTGTTGCTGGCCGTCACGGTTGAGGATGTAGTCGTTGCAGGTGCCACCGTGGGGCAGGTCGCTGACATTCGAAGGGCTGCCGCCGATGGCGATGACCTTCTGCATGGTCATGCCGTGCTCCACCTGCTTGACCAGCGGCTCGTTGCGGTAGGTGACGTAGTCCACCGGGTTTTCCGGGCGGCTGCCGCAGGCGGCGAGGGTGGCGCTTGCCAGAAGGATGGCCAGAGTCTGCTTGTACATGGTCCCGCTCCTTGCTCAGGGTCTGTTCTCCTTGGAACCGCGCAGCACGCCGGGAGTTCGATTGCGAATGACACAGGGCGCGCTGTAGTGTGGGCCGGTCGTCCATGGAAGAGGGCAGGGTGATGAGTCAGGAACTGGCCACGCGTTATCCATTGGTGCTGGTGCCGGGCATGCTCGGTTTCGTGCGGGTGCTGCTGTATCCCTACTGGTTCGGCATTGTCCCGGCGTTGCGCCGGGGCGGCGCGCAGGTGTATCCGGTGCAGGTGTCTCCGCTGCATTCCAGCGAGGTGCGCGGCGAGCAGCTGTTGATCATCATCGAGGACATCTGCCGGCGAACGGGGGCCGAGAAGGTCAACCTGATCGGCCACAGCCAGGGCGCGCTCAGTGCCCGCTATGCGGCGGCGAAGCGGCCAGGCCGGGTGGCCTCGGTGACCTCGGTGGCCGGCCCCAACCATGGCTCGGAACTGGCCGACCACCTTGAACGCACGGCGCCGGGCCACTCCGCCAAGGGGCGCCTCCTCAAGGCCGTGCTGCATGGTTTCGCCGTGCTGCTGGGCTGGCTGGAGACCGGCTGGCGCCGAGATCCGCTGCCGATCGACGTGCATGCCTCGCACCAGTCGCTGACCAGCGCCGGGGTGGCGCTGTTCAACCAGGCTTATCCACAGGGGCTGCCCGAGGTCTGGGGCGGCGAGGGGCCGGCCGAGGTGAACGGCGTGCGTTACTACTCCTGGTCAGGCACCTTGCAGCCGGGCCGCACCGACCAGGGGTTGAACCGCTTCGACGGCAGCAATCGCTTCTGCCGTCTGTTCGCCCGTAGCTTCGTGCGCGAGAAGGGTCACTGCGACGGCATGGTCGGGCGCTTCAGCTCGCACCTGGGCCAAGTGATCGGCGACGACTATCCGCTCGATCACCTGGACATCGTCAACCAGTCCCTCGGCGCCGTGGGCAAGGGCGCCGAGCCGGTGCGGCTGTTCACCGAACATGCTGCGCGGCTCAAGGCCGCGGGGTTGTGACCGTGCGCCGTACTGGCGTTGTCCAGCGCTCGGCCAGCAGCACGCCGACCAGTGTCAGCAAGCCGCCAACCAGGTGATAACTGGCCAGTTGCTCGTCCAGCACCACGGCGGCGATCACCGCCGTGACCACCGGCAGCAGGTTGAAGAACAGCGTGGTGCGGCTCGGGCCAAGGCGATGCACGGCCTGCATCCATACCCGCGGCGCGACCATCGAGGCCAGCAGGCCGGCATACAGCACCAGGCCGAAGTTGTGGCCGTTCAGCCCGGTCTTCGGTGACAGCACGAACAGCGGCAGCAGCACCAGGATAGCCACCAGCACCTGCAGGTAGAGCAACTGCAGCGGCGGCAGGCGCAGCTGCCATTTCTTCAGCAGGAAGCTGTACAGCGCATAGGCGAGGGTGGCCACCAGCATCATCAGGTCGCCACTGTTCAGGCCCTGATGTAGCAGCGTGCCAGGCTGCCCGGCCGAGACAACTTCGAGCACACCGAAGAACGACACGATCGCGCCCAGCAGCGCGCCGTAGCTCAGGCGCTGGCCCAGCCAGGCGATGGACAGGGCCAGTGACATCAGCGGCATCAGCGAGAGAATGATGCCCATGTTGGTGGCGCTGGTGATGCTGGCGGCGAAGTACGCCAGGCTCTGGTAGATGGCCATGCCCAGCACGCCCAGCACGAACACCTTGCCCAGGTGCGGGCGGATCGCCGCGCGGTTGCGCCAGACCTGGGGCAGCAGGAAGGGCGTGAACAGCAGGCCGGCCAGCAGCCAGCGGTAGAAGCCGATCTCTGCCGGGAAGATGGCCCCCGCGGACATCTTGGTGACCACGGTGTTGCCGGCCCAGATGAGGATGGCGATGAGGGGGAAGAGGTAGTTCATTGGGACTCTCAGGTAACGGGTGTCCCCTGCGGGAGCGGGCTCGCTCCTGCAGGGAGGGTATGACGGCGGGTATTATCGCTTGTCTGCTTGCATGCTTATACTTCCATCCAGACAACCTACCCCGCGAAGCAGACAGCATGACTCGCAAGTACCTCGACATTCCGCGCTTCGACCAGCTCCCGGCCCCGGTGTACTTTCGCTACGACGAATTCGGTGCCGACACCCACAGCGCCCCGCACCGTCACCCCTGGGGCCAGCTCAACTACGCGTCCCATGGCCTGATGCACCTGGACGTCGAAGGCCAGCGCTTCATCTCGCCGCCGCACTACGCCGTGTGGGTACCGCCGGATACCGAGCATGGCTGCTACAACCCCCAGGCCATCGTCTACCGCTCGGTCTACCTTGACCGCAGCCTGTGTGCCGGGCTGCCGGCGCAACCCTGCTGCCTGGTGATCAGCGACATCCTCAAGGCGATCCTTGGCGACTTCGCCCGCCGTGACCTGCGCGTCGCCCGGGACGAGCGTGACCAGCGCCTGGCACAGGTGCTGCTGGACCAGTTGCACCTGGCGCAGACCCAGACCTGCTACCTGCCCTTCGCCCGCAGCGACAGCCTGCGCCAGGTGCTTGAAGGATTGCATGACGAACCCGGCGACAACCGCCCGCTGGCTCACTGGGCCGGGCAGGTGCATGTCAGCGAGCGCACCCTGGCGCGGCAGTTCTTGCGTGAACTGGGAATGAGCTTCGGCGAATGGCGCCTGCGTCTGCGCTTTCTGCGCGCCATCGAGGCGCTCGAGGCAGGCACCGCGATCCAGTCCATCGCCTTCGACCTCGGCTACAGCAGCGCCTCGGCCTTCATAGCCATGTTCCAGCGCCAGGCCCGGTGCACCCCGGAACAGTACCGACGGCGAGCGCGGACAGAGATGTAAAAATTCTTGTCTACACTCAGCAGCGACGAGCGCGCATTCGGCGCGCAGGCAAGGAGACCACGCCATGAAGCTGCTGCACGTACCCCTGCTGGTGTTGGGCATGATGATCGCGGGGCAAGGATTTGCCGCCACCGCGCAACAGGAAAAGATGAAGACCTGCAACGCCGATGCCACTGCCAAGGCGCTCAAGGGCGACGAGCGCAAGGCATTCATGAGCACCTGCCTCAAGGCCAAGCCCGCCGCCACTCAGCAGGAAAAAATGAAAACCTGCAACGCCGACGCCACCACCAAAGCGCTCAAGGGCGATGAACGCAAGACCTTCATGAGCGACTGCCTGAAGAAGAAATGACCTGCGCCTATGCCTCTGCCGTGAAGGCTGGCAGACTGCGGAACTTTCCGCTGTCTGCCGTCGAGGCTGTATGACCTTCACCCCCCGCCAGATCACCCTTGCCAGCCTGCTCATCGTTGTCGCCGGCCTGCTGCTGGCGTTGCCGCTGAAACTGCTGCCCAGCTTGCTCGCCGGCCTGCTGGTATTCGAGCTGGTCAACATGCTGACGCCGCGCCTGCAACCGCTGATCGCTGGGCAGCGCGCACGCTGGCTCGCTGTGGCGCTGCTTGGCACCCTGGTAGTGAGCACATTGACCCTGCTGATCGCCGGTGCCTTCAGTTTCCTGTTGCATGAGGCCGAGAACCCCGGCGCCTCGCTGGACAAGTTCATGGGTTTGGTCGAGCGTGCGCGGGGCCAGTTGCCGCCGTTCATCGACGCCTACCTGCCGGCCAGTGCGGCCGAGTTCAAGGTGGCCATCGGCGATTGGCTCAAGAGTCACCTGAGCGAGTTGCAGCTCGTGGGCAAGGGCATGGCGCACATGTTCGTGACCCTGTTGATCGGCATGATCCTCGGCGCCATCGTCGCCCTGCAGCGCATCCCCGACATTTCCCGGCGCAAGCCCCTGGCCGCTGCCTTGTTCGAGCGCCTGAGCCTGCTGGTGCAGGCGTTTCGCAACATCGTCTTCGCGCAGATCAAGATCTCGCTGCTCAACACCTTCTTTACCGGCATCTTCCTCGCCGTGGTGTTGCCGCTGTTCGGCGTGCACCTGCCGCTGACCAAGACCCTGATCGTGCTGACCTTCCTGCTCGGGCTGCTGCCGGTAATCGGCAACCTGATGTCCAATACCCTGATCACCATCGTTGGTCTGTCGCTGTCGATCTGGGTGGCGATGGCGGCGCTGGGCTATCTGATCGTTATCCACAAGGTCGAGTATTTCCTCAACGCGCGGATCGTCGGCGGGCAGATCAGTGCCAAGGCCTGGGAGCTGTTGCTGGCGATGCTGGTGTTCGAGGCGGCGTTCGGCCTGCCGGGTGTGGTGGCGGGGCCGATCTACTACGCCTACTTGAAGAGCGAGTTGAAGCGGGCGGAGCTGGTCTGAGGATCACCAGGGCCGCAAAGCGGCCCCAAATCGATCAGAGCACGCCGTAACGCTTGCGCGCCTCGATCGCCAGGCCGCTGCCAATGCTGCCGAAGATATTGCCTTCCACATGCCGCGCATTGGGCAGCATCGCCGCCACGCTGTTGCGCAGCGCCGGAATGCCGCTGGAGCCGCCGGTGAAGAATACCGTGTCCACCTGGCTCTCGCTCACGCCGGCCTTGGCCAGCAATTCGCTCACACTGCCGCGCACGCGCTCGAGCAAACCGTCAATTGCATCTTCGAACAGTGCCCGGGTCAGCTCGGCCGACAGCTGCGGTTCGATCCGGCCAAAGTCGATGCTCCGGCTGTCGCGCTCGGTCAGCTCGATCTTGCTGGCTTCCACCTCCATCGCCAACCAGTGCCCGGCGCGCTGCTCGATCAGCTTGAACAGTCGGTCGATGCCGAGGGTGTCCTCGATGTCATAGCGCATGCTGCCCAGGGCCAGTTGCGACTTCTGCGCATACAGGGCGTTGATGGTGTGCCAGGTGGCCAGGTTGAGGTGGTAGCTGGTGGGCATCAGCGCGCCGCTCTTCATCCGGCTGCCGTAGCCGAACAGCGGCATCACGCCCTGCAGGCTCAGTTGCTTGTCGAAGTCGGTACCGCCGATGTGCACGCCGCCGGTGGCGAGGATGTCGTCATGGCGCTCGGCCACCAGGTGGCGCTCGGGCGACAGGCGGATCAGGGTAAAGTCCGAGGTACCACCGCCGATATCGACAATCAGTACCAGCTCTTCACGGCTGATGCCCGACTCGTAGTCGAAGGCCGCGGCGATCGGTTCGTACTGGAACGACACGTCCTTGAAGCCGATCTTGCGCGCAACTTCCGCCAGGGTATCCTCGGCTTCCTGGTCGGCGGCCGGGTCCTCGTCGACGAAGAATACCGGGCGGCCCAGCACCACCTGGTCGAATTCGCGGCCGGCATCGGCTTCGGCGCGCTTTTTCAGTTCGCCGATGAACATGCCCAGCAGGTCCTTGAACGGCAGGGCGCTGCCCAGCACGCTGGTGTCGTGCTTGATCAGCTTGGAGCCCAGCAGGCTCTTGAGCGAGCGCATCAGGCGGCCTTCGTAGCCCTCCAGGTACTCGTGCAGGGCCAGGCGGCCATACACCGGGCGACGTTCCTCGATGTTGAAGAAGACCACCGACGGCAGGGTGATCTTGCCGTCTTCCAGGGCGATCAGCGATTCGGCGCCAGGGCGGTGCCAGCCGACCGTGGAGTTGGAGGTGCCGAAGTCGATGCCGAGGGCGCGGGCCGGGGATACGTCAGACATGAAGGAGAGCTTCCGGAGGCAAAACGGCCGCGCAGTTTATGCCAGTCTGCGGCTAAATCAAGACCGGTCGTCTGCGATAGCGCAACCCCGGATGAACCTTGAAAGGCTATGCTTGACCCCAATCTTCAGTAGCAATACGTACATTCACATCGGTGATCCATAGATGGACTTCAAAGACTATTACAAGATACTCGGCGTCGAGGCGAGCGCGGACGAGAAGGCGATCAAGGCCGCTTACCGCAAGCTCGCGCGCAAGTATCACCCGGATGTCAGCAAGGAGCGTGACGCCGAGGACAAGTTCAAGGAGGCCAACGAGGCCTACGAAGTGCTTGGCGACAAGGACAAGCGCGCCGAGTACGACGAGATCCGCAAGTATGGCGGCCAGCATGGCCGGCCTTTCCAGGCACCGCCTGGCTGGCAGTCCCGTGGCGGCAATGGCGGCGGCGGTGGCTTCGAGGGCGGCGATTTTTCCGATTTCTTCAGCTCGATCTTCGGCGCCCGGGGTGGCAACCCCTTCGGTGGCGGCGGTGGCCGGCAACAACGCAGTACCGGCAGGCGAGGGCAGGACGTGGAACTGGAGCTGGCGGTGTTCCTCGAGGAAACCCTGAACAAGGAATCCAAGCAGATCAGCTTCCAGGTGCCGCAGACTAACGCTGCCGGCCAGCGCACCGGGTTCACCACCAAGACCCTGAACGTGAAGATCCCTGCCGGGGTGACCGACGGCGAGCGCATCCGCCTCAAGGGCCAGGGCGCGCCGGGCGTGGGCGGTGGCGCCAATGGCGACCTGTTCCTGACCATCCGCATGGCACCGCACCCGCTGTTCGATGTCGAAGGTCATGACCTGATCATCACCGTGCCGCTGGCACCGTGGGAGGCAGCGCTCGGCGCCAAGGTGGCCGTGCCGACCCTGACCGGTAAGATCAACCTGACCATCCGCCCCGACAGCCAGAGCGGCCAGCGCCTGCGGGTCAAGGGCATGGGCCTGCTGAACAAGCAGGGCGAGCGCGGCGACCTGTACGCCCAGCTCAAAGTCGTGATGCCCGCCCAATCCGATGACGCAACGCGTGCACTGTGGACCCAGCTCTCCGAGAAAGCCGCGTTCAATCCGAGGACTCAATGGAGTAAGTGATCATGAGCAGCACCCTGATCGTTCAACTGGACATGCGTACCCTTTGCCAGGAAGCCGACCTCACGGCCGATTGCGTGATCGAGATCGTCGAGCACGGCATTGTTGAACCTTCGGGGCGAACGCCGGAGGAATGGGTGTTCGACGACCGCGCGCCGGTCACCCTCAAGCGCGCGGTGAAGCTGCATGATCAGCTGGAGCTCGAATGGGAAGGGGTGGCCCTGGCGCTGGAATTGCTGGAGGAAGTGCAGCAGTTGCGCAGCGAGAACCACATGCTGCGCCAACGGTTGGGCCGGTTTACCCAGATGTGAACGTTGTGGGGCCGCACGGCGGCCCCTCGGGTTTCACGGCTGCGCCCCTGGATCGAGCATCAGTTGCATGAAGGTCAGGTCCAGCCACTGGCCGAACTTCACGCCCACCTGCGGCATCTGCCCGGTCACCACGAACCCCAGCCGCTCATGCAGGCGCACCGACGCGGCATTGCCGCTTTCGATGGCGGCGACCATCACATGCTTGCCACAGCCCCTGGCCCGCTCGACCAGTGCTGCCATCAGCACCGGCCCCAGACCTTTGCCGCGCTGGTCTCCACGGATGTACACCGAATGTTCGACCGTATGGCGAAAGCCCTCGAACGGCCGCCAGTCGCCGAATGAGGCGTAACCGAGCACGCCGCTGTCATCCACCGCCACCAGGATCGGATAACCCTGCTGCGCACGGGCCTCGAACCAGGCCAGGCGATTGGCCAGGTCCACCGGGGTTTCGTTCCAGATCGCCGTGGTGTTGGCCACGGCGTCATTGTAGATGTCGAGGATGCCCGGCACGTCGTCGATCAGGGCGTCGCGGATCTGGTAACTCATGACAGCGTCTCGCAAGGGAAGTGGTTGCAGATTAAATGGTAACCAGGCCGCGCACACCTTCGGCCTGCATGTTTTCGCCGCGGCCGCGCTGGACGATTTCGCCACGGGCCATGACCAGGTACTGGTCGGCCAGTTCCTCGGCGAAGTCGTAGAACTGCTCCACCAGCAGGATGGCCATGTCGCCACGGTCGGCGAGCTTGCGGATCACCGCGCCGATCTCCTTGATCACTGAGGGTTGGATACCTTCGGTGGGCTCGTCGAGGATCAGCAGGCGCGGGCGGCTGGCCAGGGCGCGGCCGATGGCCAATTGTTGCTGCTGGCCGCCGGACAGGTCGCCGCCACGGCGTTGTTTCATCTGCTCCAGCACCGGGAACAGTTCGTAGATGAATGCCGGCACATCCCGTGCCTCGCGGGCGGGGAACCGCGACAGGCCCATCAGCAGGTTTTCCTCCACGGTCAGGCGCGGGAAGATCTCGCGGCCCTGGGGCACGTAGGCGATGCCGGCCTGCACTCGTTGTTGTGGCTTGAGTGTGGTGATCGCTTTGCCTTCCCATTCCACGCGGCCCTCGCGGGCCGGCAGCAGGCCCATCAGGCAGCGCAGCAGGGTGGTCTTGCCCACGCCGTTGCGGCCCAGCAGGCAGGTGACCTCGCCGACCTTGGCCTCGAAGGACAGGCCGCGCAGGATGTGGCTACCGCCGTAGTACTGGTGCAGGGTGTCGATTTTCAGCATGTCTTGCCCTTGTGTGATTTGTGCGTGAGAGCGGGCTTCATAGGCCTATCTACCGAGGTACACCTCGACCACTCGCTCATCCTCCTGCACCTGCGCCAGCGACCCTTCGGCCAGCACACTGCCCTGATGCAGCACCGTCACATGGTCGGCAATGCTGCCGACGAACCCCATGTCATGCTCCACCACCATCAGCGAATGCCTGCGCGCCAGCGAGCGGAACAGCTCGGCGGTGAACTCGGTCTCGGCATCGGTCATCCCCGCCACCGGCTCATCAAGCAGCAGCAGCTTCGGCTCCTGCACCAGTAGCATGCCGATCTCCAGGAACTGCTTCTGCCCGTGGGACAGCAACCCCGCCTGGCGCTGGGCCAGGGGCAGCAGCCGCAAGGTGGTCAGCACCTCGTCGATGCGCTGGCGCTGCTCGCCGCTCAAGCGTGCCAGCAGGCTGGCCCACACCGACTTGTCGGCCTTGAGCGCCAGCTCCAGGTTCTCGAACACCGTCAACGCCTCGAACACCGTGGGCTTCTGGAATTTGCGGCCGATGCCGGCCTGGGCGATCTGGCATTCGCTCATGCGGGTCAGGTCGAGGGTGTCGCCGAAAAACGCGGTCCCCGTGTCGGGCCGAGTCTTGCCGGTGATCACGTCCATCATCGTGGTCTTGCCGGCGCCGTTGGGGCCGATGATGCAGCGCAACTCACCGACGCCGATGTACAGGTTCAGGTCGTTGAGCGCCTTGAAGCCGTCGAAACTGACGCTGATGCCCTCCAGGCTCAGCACCGTGCCGTGGCGGGTGTCGAGCCCAGTCTCGCGGCGCCGACCGAGGCCGATCGCCTCGCGACCGCTGCCGATCTGGTCGAAGATCGGTTCGAGCATGAATTCCGGATGTACCGGGGGCACGCTTCTCATGGCTGGCTCCTTTTCTTCACAAGGCCGACCACGCCCTTGGGCAGGTACAGGGTGACGAGGATGAACAGCGCGCCGAGGAAGAACAGCCAGAACTCGGGAAACGCCACGGTGAACCAGCTCTTCATGCCATTGACCAGGCCGGCGCCGAGCAGTGGCCCGATCAACGTGCCGCGCCCGCCCAGGGCCACCCACACGGCGGCCTCGATGGAGTTGGTCGGCGACATCTCGCTGGGGTTGATGATGCCCACCTGCGGCACGTACAGCGCCCCGGCCAGGCCGCACAGCACGGCGCTGAGCACCCATACCAGCAGCTTGAAGCCACGCGGGTCGTAGCCGCAGAACATCAGGCGGTTCTCGGCGTCACGCACGGCAGTGAGCAGGCGCCCGAACTTGCTCTGGGTCAGGCGCCAGCACAGGAACAGGCTGCCCAGCAGCAGGCCGACCGTGAGCAGGAACAGCACGGCCCGGGTGCCTTGGGCGGTGATGTCGAAACCGAGGATGGTGCGGAAATTGGTGAAGCCGTTATTGCCGCCAAAGCCCGTTTCGTTGCGGAAGAACAGCAGCATGCCGGCGAAGGTCAGGGCCTGGGTCATGATCGAGAAGTACACGCCCTTGATCCGCGAGCGGAAGGCGAAGAAGCCGAACACCAGCGCCAGCAACCCCGGCGCCAGCACCACCAGGCACAGCGCCCAGGCGAAGTGCTGGGTGCCGGCCCAGTACCAGGGCAGCTCGCTCCACGACAGGAAGGTCATGAACCCCGGCAGGCCGTCGCCGGCCGCCTGGCGCATCAGGTACATGCCCATGGCGTAGCCGCCCAGGGCGAAGAACAGGCCATGGCCGAGCGACAGCAACCCGGCGTAGCCCCAGACCAGGTCCAGGGCCAGGGCGACGATGGCGTAGCAGAGGACCTTGCCGACCAGGGTCAGGGTGTAGGCCGAGACCTGCAAGGCGTGCCCGTCGGGCAGCAGCGACAGCAGCGGCAGGGCCAGCAGCACCAGGACGACAACGGCGCCGACGGCCATTGAAACCCGGGTGCCGGCCTTGCGCGTGGCAGTGACAATCAATGGCTGGTTCATCAGTCGATTACCCGTCCCTTGAGGGCGAACAGGCCTTGCGGGCGCTTCTGGATGAACAGAATGATCAGCGCAAGGATGAGGATCTTGCCCAGCACCGCACCGATCTGCGGCTCCAGCAGTTTGTTGGCGATGCCCAGTCCGAAGGCCGCCCACAGGCTGCCAGCCAGTTGGCCGACACCGCCGAGCACCACCACCAGGAACGAGTCGATGATGTAGCTCTGGCCCAGGTCCGGCCCCACGTTGCCGACCTGGCTCAAGGCCACGCCGCCGAGCCCGGCGATGCCTGAGCCGAGGCCGAAGGCGAGCATGTCGACGCGGCCGGTGGACACCCCGCAGCAGGCGGCCATGTTGCGGTTCTGGGTGACCGCGCGCACGTTCAGGCCCAGCCGCGTGCGGTTGAGCAGCAGCCAGGTGAGCAGCACCACGGCGAGGGCGAAGCCGATGATCACCAGGCGGTTGTACGGCAGCACCAGGTTGGGCAGCACCTGGATGCCGCCGGACAGCCAGGCCGGGTTGCTTACCTCGACGTTCTGCGCGCCGAAGAGCAGGCGCACGGCCTGGATCAGGATCAGGCTGATGCCCCAGGTGGCCAGCAGGGTCTCCAGCGGGCGGCCATACAGGTGGCGGATCACCGTGCGCTCCAGGGCCATGCCGACCCCGGCGCTGACGGCGAAGGCCACCGGCAGGGCGATCAGCGGGTAAAACTCGATGGCACCGGGGGCATAGCGCTGCAGCAGCACCTGGACCATATAGGTGCTGTAGGCGCCGAGCATCAGCATCTCGCCGTGGGCCATGTTGATCACCCCGAGCAGGCCGAAGGTGATCGCCAGGCCCAGTGCCGCCAGCAGCAGAATCGAGCCCAGCGACAGACCGCTGAAGGCCTGGCCGAGCAGTTCGCCCACCAGCAGCTTGCGCTGTACCTGGGCCAGGCTGGTTTCGGCGGCGGTGCGCACGGCTGCGTCGGTTTCGGCGTTGGGTTGTAGTAGCGCTTCAAGCCGGGTGCGGGCCAGCGGGTCACCGGTTTCGCCGAGCAGACGCACGGCGGCCAGACGCACTGCCGGGTCGCTGGCGCCCAGTTGCAGGTTGGCCAGGGCCAAGCCGAGGGCCGCGTGCACGGCGGCGTCGGGTTCGGCGGCGAAGCGCCGGTCGAGGAAGGCCATCTGTGCCGGCTGGGCGCTTTTCTGCAACTGCTGGGCGGAGGCCAGGCGGATTGCGCTGTTGTCGCTGAGCAGCTGGTGGCTGGCCAGGGCGTTGTCGATCAGGCCGCGCAGGCGGTTGTTCAGGCGTAGTTTGCGGGTGTCATTTTCAGCGATGCGGCCCTGGCGCAGGTTGTCCAGCAGCGGCAGGCGGGCGGCGTCGGGTTGCGCGGCCCAGGTTTCGAGCAGGCGCGCCTGTTCGGCGGGTTTGGCGCTGAGGAAGAATTCGCCTTCGCTGGCTTGGGTGGCCAGGGGCAGTAGCAGTAGAAAGGTGAGCAGGAGTCTGAGCATGCGGGCCATCCTGGAAATCGGCGGTGGATTCATCGCGGATGAATCCGCTCCTACACGGACCTGTAGGAGCGGATTTATCCGCGATAGGGCTGCGCAGCAGCCCCAGTGCACTCAGTTACCCTTCACCGCATAATCCGGCCGCTTGTCATTCCCCGGAATGAACGGGCTCCACGGCTGCGCCCGCAACGGCTCTTCTGTCTGCCAGACCACACTGAACTGCCCGTCATCCTGGATCTCGCCGATCATTACCGGCTTGTGCAGGTGGTGGTTGCTCTTGTCCATGGTCAGGGTGAAGCCCGACGGTGCCTTGAAGCTCTGCCCGGCTAACGCTTCACGTACTTTGTCGACGTCCGTGGACTTGGCTTTCTCGGCGGCCTGCGCCCACATGTGAATGCCCACGTAGGTGGCTTCCATCGGATCGTTGGTCACCGCCTTGTCGGCCCCGGGCAGGCCCTTGGCCTTGGCGTAGGCCTTCCAGTCGGCGACGAACTTCTGGTTCACCGGGTTATCCACCGACTCGAAGTAGTTCCACGCCGCCAGGTGGCCCACCAGCGGCTTGGTGTCGATGCCGCGCAGCTCTTCTTCACCCACCGAGAACGCCACCACCGGCACATCGGTGGCCTTCAGCCCCTGGTTGGCCAGCTCCTTGTAGAACGGCACGTTGGAGTCGCCGTTGACCGTGGAGATCACCGCTGTCTTGCCGCCCGCCGAGAACTTCTTGATGTTGGCGACGATGGTCTGGTAATCGCTGTGGCCGAACGGCGTGTAGACCTCTTCGATATCCTTGTCGGCCACGCCCTTGCTGTGCAGGAATGCGCGCAAGATCTTGTTGGTGGTGCGCGGGTAGACGTAGTCGGTGCCCAGCAGGAAGAAGCGCTTGGCGCCGCCACCGTCCTCGCTCATCAGGTATTCCACCGCAGGGATCGCCTGCTGGTTGGGCGCCGCGCCGGTGTAGAACACGTTCGGCGACATCTCTTCACCCTCGTATTGCACCGGGTAGAACAGCAGGCCATTGAGCTCCTCGAACACCGGCAGCACCGACTTGCGCGACACCGAGGTCCAGCAGCCGAACACCACCGCCACCTTGTCCTGGGTCAGCAACTGGCGGCTCTTCTCGGCGAACAGCGGCCAGTTGGACGCAGGGTCCACCACCACCGCCTCGAGCTGCTTGCCGTTGACCCCGCCCTTGGCGTTGATCTCGTCGATGGTCATCAGCGCCATGTCCTTGAGCGAGGTCTCGGAAATGGCCATGGTCCCGGAAAGCGAATGCAAGATGCCGACCTTGATGGTCTCGGCGGCCTGGATGCTCCAGCTCAGGCCCATTGCGGCAATCGATGCGCTGAGGGTGAAGGCCTTGATCAGACTGCGTCGCTTCATGTGCTCACTCCGATGTGATGGTGGGTGTTGGCCAGATCGGAGATTGCAAGGGCTGTGCCGAGCGATGGAATGTGCGTGATAGAGCGGTTGTGCGACGAATCGGGGCGCGGGGTGGGGCCAGGATGGTGCTTGCTGCACAGGCCTGCACAGGATTGGGGCCGGGGGCAGTGAACACTTTTGACACATAAGCGGTACTTGAGTACCGTGCCGCACCGCAGTAGTTTCTGCGGTTCGGGATTGGCGTCCCGCTGTCAGAACCGGGCACATCGCACTTGCGATAGCGTGTCCTGCATGGTTGCACCCGTTATGGGCGGAGCCGTGTGTGGGAGCCTTCGGGCTCACCGGACCTTCTGACCGGCAACGCCAACCCGCACGGCTCCGTCCACCCATATTGGCGTATGGGCACGGAGATACACTTCAGAAGGCTGCAAGGAGTAGCACCATGCTCAAGAAGATCGTTCCAGATCCACCGTTCGCATTTATCGAGATCGCCACCTTTCATCGAGAGGTGCAGCCATGAACCAGGAATCGCTGGTCAACCTCACCCCGCGCAAATCACGTCCGGTCACCGGCAGTTCCCACTTTGGCACCTGCAATCACGCCCACGCGCCGATGCTCTCGGTGCAGGCCGGGGTCGATAGCGAGGATGCGCTGGTGTGCGCCGTGGCGGCGTTGAAGGCGGCGTATGAGACCAATGCCGCAGCATTGGAGAAGGCCGGGGAGCCGTTGCGCAGTCTGCTGACGGCAACGGAGAACTCGCTGGAGAAGGGGTTGGCGTTGGCTGAGGCTGTGCTTGAAGGGTTGGAGCACGGCCAGTAGGCCTAATCGCTGGGCAAGCCCGCTCCCACGCCAGCCTGTGGAGATCGGCGTGGGAGCGGGCTTGCCCCGCGATGGGTTTAGGCGTCACGCACCTCTGCCCGCGGTTGGCGCTTGCTGCGAACAAATTGGTAGGTCACTGCCAGCAACAAGAACCAGATCGGCGTCACCACCAGCGCCGAGCGCGTATCGGCCTCCAGGCTCAACAGCACCAGGATGCCGGCGAAGAACACCAGGCACACGTAGCACATGAAGCGCCCGCCGGGCATCTTGTAGGTGGATTGCTCATGCAGCGCCGCACGTTGCTTGCGGTAGCTCAGGTACGACAGCAGGATCAGCGTCCAGACGAACATGAACAGCACCGCCGACACCGTCGTCACCAGGGTGAAGGCTTCGATCACATTGGGTACCAGGTAGATCAGCACCGCGCCCAGCAGCAGGCAGGTGCAGGAGAAGTACAGGCCGTTGGCCGGCACCGCGCGGCGCGAGAGTTTCTCGAACGCCTTGGGCGCATCGCCCTCCTGGGCCAGGCCGAACAGCATGCGGCTGGTGGAGAACACGCCGCTGTTGGCCGACGAGGCCGCAGAAGTCAGCACCACGAAGTTGATGATGCTTGCCGCCGCCGGCAGGCCGGCCAGCACGAACAGCTCGACGAACGGGCTCTTGCCCGGCACCACGTCGCGCCATGGGGTCACGGCCATGATGGCGATCAGCGCCAGCACGTAGAACACGATGATGCGGATCGGGATCGAGTTGATCGCCCGCGGCAGGGTGCGCTCGGGGTTCTTCGCTTCGGCGGCGGTGGTGCCCACCAGTTCGATACCGACGAAGGCGAATACGGCGATCTGGAAGCCGGCGAAGAAGCCCAGCAGGCCATTGGGGAACATGCCGCCGTCATTCCACAGGTTGGTCAGGGTGGCGGTGTGCCCACTCGGCGACTGGAAGCCGGTGATGACCATGTACAGGCCGGTGGCGACCAGGCCCATGATGGCGATGATCTTGATCAGGGCGAACCAGAATTCCATTTCGCCGAACATCTTCACCGTCACCAGGTTCAGCGACAGCAACAGCGCCACGCAGCTCAGCGCCGGTATCCACTGCGGCAGGTCGGGGAACCAGAATTGTGTGTAGGCGGCAATCGCCACCACGTCGGCGATGCCGGTGACCACCCAGCAGAACCAGTAGGTCCAGCCGGTGAAGTAGCCGGCCCAGGGGCCAAGCAGGTCGGCGGAGAAATCGATGAACGACTTGTAGTTGAGGTTCGACAGCAGCAGCTCGCCCATGGCGCGCATGACGAAGAACAGCATGAAGCCGATGATCATGTAGACGAAGATGATCGACGGGCCGGCCAGGCTGATGGTCTTGCCCGAGCCCATGAACAGGCCGGTGCCGATGGCGCCGCCAATGGCGATGAGCTGGATGTGGCGGTTGGTCAGGTTGCGTTGCAGGTGCTGCTCTTCGGAGGGTGTCTGGGAGGTCCGGGTCATAGGCTGCATTCCATTGAGGGTCAGTCTTTTTGTGAGCGAAAGCCGAGTAGGCTATCACGTCGCGTTCCAATCGCGGGTGTGGCAGATCGGCACGATCTTGGCGGTACAGCGCGATGCTCGACATGACTGGAGTCAATGGTTGCATGGGCTGGCATCATCGCTGGCAAGCCGGCTCCCACAGGGATCGCATCCACCCTTGTGGGAGCCGGCTTGCCGGCGATCAGGCCGGAACAGCCAAGCAAGGTCTCAGGCCCGGGCCAAGGCCCGCTGCCGCACCACCAGGCTATCCACCCCCCACATCACCACCATGGACAACCCCACCAGCGGGAAGGCGAGGCCCAGCACCAGCATCACCGCCACCGCCGTCTTCCAGCGCGGCAGGTCATGGCGCAGTGGCGGCACCCCTAGCCCACCGGCCGGCTTGCGCTTCCACCACATCACCAGCCCGCTTACCGAACCCAGCAAGATCATCAGGCACACCAGCAGGATGACGAGCTGGTTCAACGGCCCGAACATCTTGCCCTCGTGCAGCATCACCCCCAGCTCCGTGGCGCGGGCCACCGGGCTGTAGTCCTGCCAGCGCACGTCGGCCAGCACCTGCCCGGTGTACTGGTCGACATGCAGGGTGGCGTCGTTGCGCGGATCGTCGGCGAACACCGCGATGGTGAACACGCCGTCGGCACTGGTCGGCAGGGTGATGCTGTAGCCCGGTTCGACCTTGCGCAGGGTGGCGACATCCTCGACTTGTTGCAGGCTGACCTGCGGCGCCGCTGGTGCGTGATCCATCATGTGATGCCCGGCATGCTCGGCATGGGCGCCGGACACTGGCATCGGCGTGTTCTCCATCGCCCACGGCACGGTCTGGCGGTGGGCGCTGTTGAGGTCGCGGGCTTCTTTGTCGGACTTGGGCACGTCGTTCCACATGGCCGCCGGGAAGCGGTTCCACAGGTCGGCGTACTGTTTGCCCCACAGCCCGGTCCAGGTCATGCCGCTGAGCAGCATCAGCAGCAGCAGGGCCGAGCCCCAGAAACCGGTGACGGCATGCAGGTCGCGCCACAGCAAGCGGCCGCGCGCGCTGAAACGTGGCCACAGCACGCCCGCGCTGCTGCGCCCGCGTGGCCACCAGAGATAGAGCCCGGACACCACCAGCACAATGCCCCAGCCCGCCGCCAGTTCAACCAGCCGGTCACCGACCGTGCCGACCATCAGTTCGCCATGCAAGGCGCGTGCGATGGCCTGCAGGTTCTGTTTGCCATCCTGCTCGCCCAGTACCTGGCCGCTGTACGGGTCGACGAAGACATTCAGCTCGCGCCCGCCGTCATGCACCACGAACTGTGCGCTGCGCTCGGCGCTCACCGGCGGCAGATACTGTCCCACCTGGCCTTGTGGATAAGCCTGGCGCACGTTGGCCAGCAGCGTGTCGGCGCCCTGTCGGTGATGGCCGGCCTCGACCACCATCAGCTCGCGGTACATCAACGGATCGAGTTGCGGCTTGAACAGGTAGATGATCCCGGTAAGCGCCAGCAGGATCATGAATGGCGCCACGAACAGCCCGGCATAGAAATGCCAGCGCCACGCAAGGTTGTAGAAGGAAACGTTTGGTTTGCTCATTAGAGCCTCCCGTAGACCTTAAGTGGGCGCGGTCAGGTCCCGCGCCCGTTTGTTGTTGTCAGAAGCTGAAGTCGACCTTGGTCCAGAAGGTCCTGCCTGGCTCGTTCACCGGGTCCGTGGCGCTGGCCGGGTAGCCGAACCCGGCGTTCCCGGCCAGGTTCAGGTGCTCGGCGTAGGCCTTGTCGAACAGGTTGTCGACGCCCGCGCTGAGCTTGAGGTTGTTGTTGACCTTGTAGGCGCCGTTGAGCGAGAACACGCCGAAGCTTGAGCTTGCGTCGTAATCCTTGCCGACCACGTTGCCCTGGTTTTTGGCAATGCGGTTCTGCTCGGCGACCAGGCGCCACAGGGCACCGACGCTCCAGGTGTCGCGGCTGTAGGTCAGCCCCAGGCGGCTTTCCAGCGGTGGCATCTGTGGCAGGGCCTTGCCGTCGCTGCTGTTCTTGCCCCAGGCGTAGGCCAGGGTGGCGTCGGCCTTCCAGTTCTCGGTCAGTTTGTAGGCCGCGCCCAGTTCGCCGCCCATGATGCGGGCGTCGACGTTCTGCGCCTGGGAGGTGAGCGAGCCCATCATGTTGCGCTGGTAGTCGAACAGGATGTAGTCGCGGACCTGCCCGACATAACCCGAGGCCCAGGCCTCCAGGCGCTCGTCGCGGTACTGGATGCCGAAGTCGAGCTGGGTGGTCTTCTCCGGCTTGATGCCGTCGAAGGCGTTGACCGAGCCGGCCGGGGCGCGCTTGGGCGAGAACAGCTCCCAGTAGTCGGGGAAGCGCTGGGTGTGGCCGAGGCCGATGTAGGTGGTGGCCGGAATCGCCGCCAGGTCGTGCTCGTAGCGCACGAAGCCGCTGGGCAGGGTGTCGGCGCGGGTGTCGCCTTCGGTGGCGCTGCCCTTGCGGAAATCGCGGGCCGAGGCACGGTCCAGGCGGGCGCCGGTGACCAGGCGATCCTCACCGGTCGCATACCAGGTGAGCTCGCCGAAGGCGCCGTAGTTGTGGAAGTCGGCGTCCTTGGTCCAGGGCTGGCCCTTGTGCGCGTTGACGCCCATGCCGCCGCGCTGGCGGTGTTCGTTGGTCTGCGCGTCGATGCCGCTGATCAGTTGCACGTCGGCCCAGCGCCAGGTGGCCTTGATCCGTGCGCCCATGGTACGGCGGTCGACGTTGCTGACCATGGGCATGCCCATCATGCCGGTGCCCGACGGAGTGCGCAGGGTGTAGTTGTCCATCACGTGGTCAGCGTAGTTGTAGTAGACCTGCGCCTCGACCTTGTCGAGCACCTCGCCCAGGTTGGACTTCTCGAAGCGCAGCCCCAGGCTCTCGCGCTTGAACTGCGAACCGTCCATGCCGCGTCCGGCGGAGCGAGCCTCGCCGTCGCCCTTGCCAGCGGTCAGTTCCAGCAAGGTGTCGGCGTCCGGGGTCCAGCCGAGGCTGACGTCGCCGTTCCACTTGTCCCAGCGCGACGGCACGGTATCGCCGTTGCCGTCCTCGAAGTCGTCCGAGTGCGACTGGTTACCGATGAAGCGCACGTAGCCGAGCTGGTTGCCGGCCGCGGCGTCGAGGACCTTGTCGAAGCGGCCGTTGGAGCCAGCCAATACGCTGCCGTTGACCCGGCTACCCAACTCGCCGAACTTCTCCGGCTCACGCTCGAAGAGAATGGTGCCAGCCGAGCCGCCCGGCCCCCAGATCACGCTCTGCGGGCCCTTGATCACGGTGAGGCGGTCGTAGGTTTCCGGCGAGATGTACGAGGTTGGCGCGTCCATGCGGCCCGGGCAGGCGCCGAGCATCATGCCGCCGTTGGTGAGGATGTTCAGGCGCGAACCGAACATGCCGCGCAGCACCGGGTCGCCATTGGTGCCGCCAGCGCGGATCACCGAGAACCCGGGGATGGTCTTGAGGTAGTCACCGCCGTCGCTGGCCGGCACGGGCTGGCGCGGGTCCTTGGGGTTGGTGACCACGGTCAGCGGCGAGCTCGGGGCGATGGCGGTGATCACCGTCGGGCTCAGTTCGGCCGCGTCGTGGATGTGGCCTTCGTGGCCGGTTTCGGCGGCAAGGGCCAGTGGCGCGAGCAGCGAGCCGCAGAGCACGGCGATGGTGCCGCGCAGGGAAAGGGCAAAAACAGGGGTGCAGCCGGACATAATGATTCCAGTCGATCAGTCATGAGTCAGCGCGAAGCCTCCTGGCTTCGGGCGTTTATCGGGTTGTGTTCAGGCGACGATCGAACCGGGCGGCGCGCGGCTGCGGGCGCCGGGGAATACAGCCTGCCGGGCATGGCCCTGGCGCGTGGCATTGGCGAGGTGGACAGGGGGGAGTTGGCTGCCCGCAGTCAGCGGGCTGAGGGTCTGGGGCAGGGCGGGGCAGTTGAACAGCAGGCTGCAGTAGCCGCACTTCTCCCACATGACATGCAGCTGGCCATCGTTGCCGTGGCCATGGTGCTCGTCGTGAGCGTGGGCCATGGGCATGCTCATCGACATGTCCATGGGCATGCCGGCGTGGTGCTCCATTGGCATCGACTGGGAAACCAGCGGGCCGATGAAGATCATCCACATGGCGAACAGGCTCAGCCAGCCGCCACCGACGCGCCTGCGATCAGGGCGGGTGCTGCGGGCGGAGCTGTAGCGCGGCAGGCTCATGGCGAGCGCCTGTCAGTCGGTCAGTGCGTGTGTTCGTGCGCTGCGGCTTGTTCGGCCGGCGGCTGCTTCTGCACCGCGACGTCGACCGTGACGTCACCGGCTTTCTCGAAGTGCAGGGTCAGCGGGAAGCGTTTGCCATCGGTGAGCAGGCTGCGGTCCTTGGGCTGCATGATCATCACGTGGTAGGCGCTGGGGGCGAACACCACATCCTTGCCGGCCGGGACCAATACGCTAGGTACATGCTGCATCTTCATGGCGCCGGCGGCGCTCATCACATGCTCGTGCAACTGGGCGTCGTCGGTGATGGGGCTTTGCACCGAGAGCAGGCGGTCATCGGCCTTGCCGTTGTTGTGCACGACAAAGTAGGCCGCGACGTTAGGCGCGTTCGGCGGCAGCTCCAGCGACCAGGGGTGGGCGATGTGCAGGTCGCCGACGCTGTACTCGTGGGCGTTGGCGTAGGCGCCGGGCAGCAGCAGGGCGGCCAGGACGAGGGCTTGCTTGAGCATGGGTGAGTCTCCGGTCTGTTCAGTTTCTGAAGGACAGCGTAGTGAAATCAGACCAGCGGAGAGGCACGAGGATTGAGCGCGGGCCAGAGCTGGCGCGGCGTGGGTTGGTAGTCGGCGAGGTGCGGCAGGTGCCTGGCGATCAGAAGCGGCGGGTTGTGCAACTGTGGCGGGTAGCTGAGCAAGGCCAGCAGTGGCGCCGCGCCCAGGCAGCACCAGCAGTTCATCATGCTGGCGCTTTCGTCGCTTTGCTGCCCCAGGTCGATCTTGGCCAGGGCCTGGACATCGACCTTGGCCTTGTTGGCCATGCTGGAGCAGAAAGCCCCCCACAGCAGCTGCTCGGCCGGGCCTTTGGGCGCGGCAGAAGACAGCGGCATGGCCAGCAGGTTGAACAGCACTGCAAGGCAGGCTATCCAGGCAATGTGCCGACGTGGGGGCATGGAGAGATCCGGTCAGGAATCGTGATGGCTATTGTACGGCGGAGTATAGGTAAAAAAGCCGGGGTGCGGTGAAGTGCCGCACCTGGGGCTGCACAGCAGCCGCAGGTGATATCAGGCCTTGCCGCGCCCCATCAGGCCGCGCACGGTTTCCTGCAGGTCAGCCGGCAGCACCACGACTTTCGAATTGTCGCTGGCCGCCAGGTTTTCCATTGCGCCAATGTAACGCTCACCCAGCAGGTACATGGCCGGCACGGTCTCGCTACCCACGGCTTCCTTGACCAGGGTGATCGCCCGCGCCGACGCCTCGGCCAGGTTCACCTGGGCCTCGGCATCCAGCTTGGCCGCCTGCAGGCGCGCTTCGGCCTCGAGAATCGCCGCCTGCTTGTTGCCCTCGGCGCGGGTCACGTCGGCTTTACGTTCACGCTCGGCGGCGGCCTGACGCTCCATGGCGGTCTGCATGCTCGGCGACGGCTTGATGTCCTGGATCTCCACCGAGCGCACGGTCACGCCCCAGTCTTCGGTTTGCTCGGACATCGCCTCGCGCAGGCGCGCCTTGATCTGCTCGCGGCTGGACAGCGCCTCGTCCAGGTCCATGGCGCCGACGATGGCGCGCAGCGAGGTCATGGTCAGGCTGGTGACGGCGAACGAGAAGTTCTGCACGCCGTACGAGGCTTTCTGTGGGTCGACCACCTTGGCGAAGCACAGGGCGTTGGCGACGATCACCGCATTGTCCTTGGTGATGATTTCCTGCTGTTGCACATCGAGGATGATGTCCTTGGTCGGCAGGCGGTAGGCGACCACGTCCATGTACGGAATGACGATGTTCAGGCCCGGCTTGAGAGTGCTGTGGTAGCGGCCCAGGCGCTCGACGATCCATTCCTCGCCCTGGGGCACGATGCGCACGCCCTTGAACACGGTGATGAGGACGAATACAGCGAGGGTGGCGACGACGATGAGGCTGGTCATGGTGCGAACTTCCTTTTAGTGCGGATTCAGGCCCGGGTAACCCGGGCGGTGTTGCCTTCGATGGCGGCCAGGCGCACGCGCTCGCCGGCGGGGATGTCGCTGTCGGCGACGCAGGTCCATTCCTCGTTGCCGAGGATCGGTTTCTGGAAGCGCACCCGGCCTTTCTGGAACTGCGACACGTTGGCGGTCAGCAGGCCGACCTCGCCGATCACGCTGTCGGCGGTCCAGCGCACGTCTGGCTTCTTGCGGCGGAACACCTTGAACCAGAGCACGGTGGTGATCGATGAGAACACCACCCACAGCAGGCCCTGCATATCGAGTTGCAGGCTGGGCGCGAGCAGCGAGACGAGCGACACCAGCACGGCGCCGATGCCGAACCAGAGGATGAAGAAGGTGGGGAGTACCAGTTCCAGCAGGATCAAGGCCACGCCGAAGACGAGCCAGATCCACCATTGCATTTCCATATGGGTGGAGCCTTCCAGAAGGGGAGAGGTGATTTTACGGCAGGATCAAGGCACAGGGCCATCTCGCGACCGTCAGCGTGGATGTGTCACCCAATCTTCCACACGCAGCCCCGGAACACGCTGGAACTCGCGCAGGTTGTTGGTCACCAGCGTGAGGCCGCGCGCGCGGGCGTGGCCGGCAATCATTCTGTCGTAGGGGCCGATGGGCGTGCCGGCCTTGGCCAGTTCCGCACGTAGCTGCGCGGTGTGAGCTGCGCCCTGAATGTCGTAGTCAAGCACATCGAGCCGTGCGGCGAACCCCTCGACAATGGCCAGATTACGCTCCGGCGCGGCGGACTTTTCCGCACCGTAGATCAACTCCATCAGGGTTACCGTGCTGATGGCCAACTGGCCGTGGTGCCGATTGAATGCCTCGCGCACCACTTGTGGCTTGTTCTTGATGGTGAAAATGCAGATGTTGGTATCGAGCATGTACCTGAGCATCAGAATCCTTCGCGCTCCTGGTCGGCTGGCTGTTCCCTGCTCGCCATGAAGTCCGAACTCACATCGTCACCCTCGAACCAGCTGTCCCAGCTTTCGCCGGCAGGCGAGATGATACGGGAACGGCCCACCGCGACGATGTCCACTCGGGTGACGTCGTCTGGAAGGGCGAGGGCTTTTGGCATGCGGATAGCCTGGCTGCGGTTGCTTTTGAAGACTGCACCTTGCTCCATGATGGGCCTCCTTGAAAGCGCAAATGTATGTCCGGAGTTTAATTCCAGGAGTGGATATGTCAATGGGATATACGTAGCATGATCAGGCCTTGAACAGGCCGAGTGCCTCTAGCAGCGACCCTGCATCGTGAAATGCCCGATCCACTTCCGGCAGCACCGGCCGCTCGAGCACCAGTACTGGAATCCCGCGCTCCCGCGCCACTTCCAGTTTCGGCTCGGTGGCCGTGCTGCCGCTGTTCTTGCTCACCAGCACGTCGATCTGCCGACGTTCGAACAGGGCACGTTCATCGTCGATGAGGAATGGCCCGCGCGCACCGATCACTTCGCAGCGGTCATTGCCGGGGCACGCCTCGAGGGCGCGCAGGGTCCAGAACTGGTGTGGCGGGATTTCGTCCAGGTGTTGCAGGGGCTCTCGACCCAGGGTGAACAAGGGGCGTTCGAATGGGGCCAGCGCCGCGATCAGCCCGGCCCAGTCCTCGACTTCGCGCCAGTCATCACCGGGCTGCGCCTGCCATGCCGGACGGCGCAGGGCCCAGCAGGGAATGCCGGCGCAGTGTGCGGCGAGGGCGGCGTTGCGGCTGATCTGCGCGGCATAGGGATGGGTGGCGTCGATCAGCAGGTCGATGCCTTCGGCGCGCATGTACTCGGCCAGGCCTTCGGCGCCGCCATAGCCGCCGACTCGCACCTGGCAGGCCAGGTCCTGGGGAATGCGGCCGATGCCGGCGAGGCTGTAGACATGTTGCGGACCCAACTGGCGGGCGATGGCCAGGGCTTCGGTGACGCCGCCGAGGAGCAGGATGCGCCCGTTCATGCCACACCCGCCTTGCCGACGATGCCACCCTGGCGGTCGATGGCGAACACTTCCACCTGCACCTGGGCCGGCACCACGCTGCGGGCGAAGACCAGGGCGTGGCGGCACACCTCGTCACCCAGGGCGATGCCGGCGGCATGCGCCAGGGCGAGGGCCTGCTGGCTGGTGTTGGCGGCGACGATCGCCTGTTGCAGGGCCTGGTCCGCGCCAATGGCCGCCGCCCAGCCCGCCAGTTGCGGCAGGTCGATGCTCGAATGACGGCTGTGCAGGTCCATGTGCCCGGCGGCCAGCTTGCTGATCTTGCCGAAGCCGCCGCACAGCGTGAGGCGCGGCACGGGTACCTTGCGCAGGTGCTTGAGCACGGCGCCGACGAAGTCGCCCATCTCGATCAGGGCGATTTCCGGCAGGTCGTAGACCCGGCGCATGGTGTCTTCGCTGGCGTTGCCGGTGCAGGCGGCGATGTGCGTGTAGCCGTTGGTGTGGGCGACGTCGATGCCCTGGTGGATCGAGGCGATGTAGGCCGAGCAGGAAAACGGCCGGACGATGCCGCTGGTACCGAGGATCGACAGCCCGCCGAGGATGCCCAGGCGCGGGTTCATGGTCTTCAGGGCCAGCGACTCGCCGTCCTGGACATTGACCGTGACTTCAAAACCGCCGTCATAGCCACATTCGCAGGCCAACTGTTGCAAGTGGTCGCCGATCATCCTGCGCGGTACCGGGTTGATCGCCGGCTCGCCGACGCCCAGCACCAGCCCCGGGCGGGTCACGGTCCCCACGCCTTGCCCGGCGACAAAGCGAATGCCGGGCTCGGCCAGCAGGCGCACCTGGCTGTAGAGCAGGGCGCCATGGGTGACATCGGGGTCGTCGCCGGCATCTTTCAGGGTGCCGGCTTCGGCGGCTTCGCCTTTGAGATGGCAGAACTCCAGGCGCATCTCTACCACCTTGCCCTTGGGCAGGGTGATGTGCACCGCGTCATTGTGCTGGCCGGTCAGCAGCAGGCGCGCCGCCGCCAGGCTGGTGGCGGTGGCGCAGCTGCCGGTGGTCAGGCCGCTGCGCAGGGGCGCGGGCTGTTCGCGGGTTTCTTCACGCATCGACGGGTTTCACCACATCGAGCAAAGTGATCGGCAGGGCCTGGCGCCAGGTGTCGAAACTGCCCAGCGGCTGGGTGTGGGCGATATGGATACGGGTCAACTCGCCGCCATGCTGGTCGCGAAACTGCGCCAGGGCGACCTCGCTTTGCAGCGTGACGGCGTTGGCAACCAGGCGCCCGCCCGGCAGCAGGCGCTGCCAGCACAGGTCGAGCACGCCTTCGCGGGTGACGCCGCCGCCGATGAAGATCGCGTCCGGACGCTCCAGCCCGGCCAAGGCCTCGGGTGCCTTGCCGCGGATCAGTTGCAGGCCGGGCACCCCGAGGGTGTCGCGGTTGTGTTCGATGTAGCCCTGGCGGCCTTCGTCTGCCTCGATCGCAAGGGTGCGGCAGCTGGGATGGGCGCGCATCCATTCGATGCCGATGGAGCCGCAACCGGCGCCTACGTCCCACAGCAGTTCGCCCGGCTGCGGTGCCAGGCGGGCCAGGGTAATCGCTCGTACGTCGCGCTTGGTCAGCTGGCCGTCGTGACGGAAGGCGCTGTCGGGCAGGCCGGCCACGCGAGGCAGGCGTGGGGTATCAGGTGAGGCCTGGCATTCGATGGCGACCAGGTTGAGCAGGGCGATGTCGGTATGTGGCCAATCGTCGGCGGTGCCGCTCAGCGTTCGTTCCAGTGGGCCGCCGAGGTGTTCGAACACCTGGAGACGGCTGGGGCCGAAGCCACGTTCGCGCAACTGCGCGGCAATGGCCGCGGGGCTGCTTTCGTCGTTGCTCAACACCAGCAGGCGCATGCCGCTGTACAGGTGGGCATTGAGCGCCGCCAGCGGGCGGGCGACCACCGAGACCACCTGCACGTCCTGCAGCGGCCAACCCAGGCGGGCGGCGGCCAGGGCGCAGGAGGAGGGCATCGACAGCACCTGCAGTTCCTCGGCGGGCAGCTGGCGCGCCAGGCTGGCGCCGACGCCGTAGAACATCGGATCGCCGCTGGCCAATACGCATACCGGCTCACCGCGCAGGGCCAGGACCGGGGCCAGGGAGAAGGGGCTGGGCCAGTGCAGTTGCTCGGCGGTGACGCAGCGGGGCAACAGGGCCAGCTGGCGCGGGGCACCGATGATGCGCGTGGCTGCTAGCAGGGCGCGCCGGGCCTGTTTGCCCAGGCCGCTGAAGCCGTCTTCGCCGATGCCTATTACTGTCAGCCAGGGGGCCATCTGTTCCTCGTACCGTTCATTGATCGCGGGGCGTTCGACCACCGGTTTTTCATGCCGCCGGACAAAGCAGGCATAATACCGCGCCTTCTACACTGAAGCGCACTTTCACGATTGCCGGATGCCCCCTTGACGCCGCCCCTGCCCCCCGAAGTTTCGCCCCGTCCCTCGGCCTGCCCGGGGTTGTGGCGTATCGTCGCCGCGCGCGATGGCGGCATCTGCCGGATCAAGCTGCCCGGTGGCCTGCTGCTGGCCGACCAGGCCGATGCCGTGGCCGACGCCGCCGAGCGTTTTGCCGGAGGCGTGATCGAGGCGACCAACCGGGCCAATCTGCAGATTCGCGGCATCGGTGATGATCACCGGGGCCTGGTCGAGCATCTGCTGGTTGCCGGGCTCGGCCCGCGTGACGCGGCCGGTGATGATGTGCGCAACCTCATGGTCAGCCCATTGGCCGGTCTCGATCCGGCCATGGTGTTCGACACCCGACCGTTGGCCGGGCAGGTTCTCGACCTGCTGGAAAGTACACCCAGGTTCCACAAGCTGTCGGCCAAGTTCGCCATGCAACTCGATGGCGGCGAAGCGCTGGCGATGCTCGAGCACGCCCATGATCTGTGGCTGTCCGCGATGCAGCGCGAAGGACGCATCTGGTTGCGGTTCGGGCTCGCCAGCAGCCTGTCGAATAGCCAGGCGCTGGGCGCGGTGCCGGTGGACCAGGGGCTGGCGTTGGTGCGTGCAGTGCTGGAGCGCTTCCTCGACCTGGCGACGCCCGAGCAGTCGCGCATGCGTCAATTGCTGCAGGTGTGCCCGGTGGAGCACTTCCTTGAAGGGCTGCCCCTGCAAATCGACACCTCATCGCTGGCTTGGCAGCGCCCGGCAACGACAAGTGCCTGGCTTGGCGTGCTGCCCCAGCGCCAGGGCGTGGCCCTGGGCGTCGCGCCACCCCTTGGTCGCCTGACTCCGGCCATGCTGCGCGGCGCCGCCCATGTCGTCCGCCAATGGGGCGATGGCAGCTTGCGCCTGACGCCTTGGCAGAGCCTGGTACTGACCAACCTGAACCCGACCCATGTGCAGCCTGCCCGCGAACACCTTGCGGCCCTGGGCCTGCTGTGCCACAGCGAGCACCCGCTGGCGCGGGTCGTCGCCTGCACTGGCTCCAGCGGCTGCGCCAAGGGCCAGGCCGACACCAAGGCCGATGCCGTGACCCTGGCCGGCTTGCTGCACCACGGCGCCCCAGGCAGCGTGCACCTGTGCGCCTGCCCACGTTCCTGCGCCATGGCCCACACGGCCCCGGCCACCCTGCTGGCCCGCGCCCCGGGCCGCTATGACCTTTACTTGCGCGATGCGCGCCAGCCGGGCTTCGGCAGGCTGCGCGGCGCCGACCTCACCCCAGAAGAAGCAGGCGCCATGCTCGACCTGCCGACGGAGCACCTTGATGATTGACTACATCCGCGATGGTCAGGAGATCTATCGCAATTCCTTCCGCATCATCCGCGAGGAAGCCCGGCTCGAGCGGATCCCCGCCGATCTTGAAAAGCTCGCTGTGCGCGTGATCCATGCCTGCGGCATGGTCGAGGCCATCGATGGCCTGCAGTTTTCCGAAGGCGCCGGCACTGCCGGTCGCGAGGCCCTGGCCAAGGGCGCGCCGATCCTCTGCGACGCGCACATGGTCGCCGAAGGCATCACCCGCGCCCGTCTGCCTGCCAACAACCCGGTGATCTGCACCCTGCGCGACCCGAGCGTGCCGGACCTGGCCAAGGCCGAAGGCAACACCCGTTCCGCCGTGGCCCTGGAGCTGTGGCGTCCGCACCTGGAAGGCAGCGTGGTGGTGATTGGCAACGCGCCGACCGCGCTGTTCTACCTGCTGGAAATGCTCGATGCCGGTGCACCGAAACCGGCGTTGATCCTCGGCTTCCCGGTCGGCTTCGTCGGCGCCGCCGAATCCAAGGCGATGCTCGCCGCCGACAGCCGCGGCGTGCCGTTCGTGATCATGCAGGGCCGCCTGGGCGGCAGCGCGATGGCCGCCGCGGCAGTCAACGCCCTGGCCACGGAGGTGGAATAATGCAGGCACGCGGACGACTGCTGGGCCTGGGCGTGGGCCCAGGCGACCCTGAGCTGATCACGGTCAAGGCCTTGCGCCTGCTGCGCGAGGCTCCGGTGGTGGCGTACTTCGTCGCCAAGGGCAAGCGCGGCAATGCCTTCGGCATCATCGAAGCGCACCTGCAGGCCGAACAGACCCTGTTGCCGCTGGTGTACCCGGTGACCACCGAAGCGCTGCCCGCGCCGCTGTCCTATGAGCAGGTGATCAGCGACTTCTACGACGAAGCCAGCCTGCAGGTGGCCGAACACCTGGATGCCGGCCGTGACGTGGCGGTGATCTGCGAGGGCGACCCGTTCTTCTACGGCTCCTACATGTATCTGCACGACCGCTTGGCCTCGCGCTACGAGGCCCAGGTGATCCCGGGCGTGTGCTCGATGCTCGGCGGCGCCTCGGTGCTCGGAGCGCCGCTGGTGTATCGCAACCAGACCCTCACCGTGCTTTCTGGCGTGTTGCCCCATGAGGAGCTCAAGCGCCGTCTGGCCGATGCCGACGCCGCAGTGATCATGAAACTGGGACGCAACTTCCCCAAGGTGCGCCTGGTGCTCGCCGAACTGGGCATGGATAGCCGTGCGCTGTACGTGGAGCGGGCGACCATGGCCAACCAGAAGATCGTCGCGCTGGACGAGGTCGACCCACAGTCCTCGCCTTACTTCTCGCTGATCATCGTGCCGGGTGAGAAATGGCAGGGATGAACAAGGCTCCGGCAATCGTCATTCTCGGCCCGGGCAGCCTGGCCACCGCGCGGCGTATCCAGGCCTGTTATCCACAGGCGCTGATCCATGGCCTGGAAGGGCGCGTTGAAGGGGCCGACCGCTACTACGCAGCATTTGGCGACACCCTGCGGGCGCTGTACCAGCAGGACACGCCGATCATCGCCCTGTGCGCGGCGGGTATCGTCATTCGCACCCTGGCGCCGCTGTTGAGCGAAAAAGGCGTCGAGCCACCGGTACTGGTTGTGGCCGAGGACGGCAGCGCCGTGGTGCCGCTGCTCGGTGGCCTGGGTGGGGTCAATGTCATGGCCCGAGAGATTGGTGAGGCGCTGGGTGTGAGCGCGGCGATCACCACCAGTGGCGAACTGCGCTTTGGCACCTGCCTGCTCAACCCGCCCGAGGGTTACGCGCTGGGGGACCTGGAGCAGGGCAAGCGCTTCGTCTCCGACCTGCTGGCGGGCGAGACGGTGCGTGTCGAAGGCGACGCGCCGTGGCTCGAACACGCGCAGTTGCCCGCCAGTGACGAGGCGCAACGCACTATCCACGTGGGCAGCGCACTGCGTCCGGCCAGCCGGGACGAACTGCTGATCCATGCGCGTTGCGTGGTGGTGGCGGTCACGGCCGGTAGCGCCGACCTGGTGCACCAAATACGCGAGGAACTGCTGCGGGCGAACATCGCCGAGCCCGCGCTGGCCTGCCTGCTGGCGAGCGAAGCCGAGATGACGGAGCCGGCGCTGCACGAAGCTGCACAGGCACTGAATGTCGCACTGCGCTTCGCCCCGGCTGCCGAAAGCCTGGAGCGGATGCTGGCTGATGCAGTGCCGCAAGCGCGGGTAGGTTCGGCCGTCGGGCTCGCCCACGCCGTTTGCCCGGCACCTGTCGACATCGACCGCGTTGGCCGGCGCCGTGGCCGCCTGGCCGTGATCGGCCTGGGCCCTGGTGCCGCCGAGCTGATGGTACCGGCGGTCAAGGCTGAGCTGGCGCGTGCGCAGGATGTGCTGGGTTACGAAACCTACGTGCGCATGGCCGGCCCCTTCCGCAACGATCAGGTGCTGCATTGCACCGACAACCGCGAAGAGATGCAGCGCGCCCGCCATGCCTTCGAGCTGGCGGCGCAAGGGCGTTCGGTGGTGGTGGTGTCGTCGGGCGATCCGGGCGTGTTCGCCATGGCTGCCGCAGTGCTCGAAGCGCTCCACGAATCCAGTGACCCGGCCTGGCAGCGCGTCGAGCTGGAGATCCTGCCCGGTGTCTCGGCCTCGCTGGCTACCGCAGCCCAGGCAGGGGCGCCACTGGGCCACGACTTCTGCGTGATGTCGCTGTCCGACAACCTCAAGCCCTGGTCGATCATCGAGAAACGCCTCGACCTGGCGGCCCAGGCGGATCTGGTTCTGGCGTTCTACAACCCGATCTCCAAGTCCCGGCCGCATCAGCTGGGCGTGGCGCTGGAGCTGGTACGCCGCCATCGCGACGCAGGCACCCCCGTGGTGCTGGGCCGTGATATCGGCCGGCCAGGGCAGACCCTGCGGGTGGTGACCTTGGGCGAACTGCTGCCGGAGATGGTCGACATGCGCACCATGGTGCTGGTCGGCTCCTCGACCACCTGCACCTTCCCCCGTGCCGATGGCGGCCAGTGGGTGTACACGCCGCGCTGGTACCCCGCCAAGCCCTGAGCGCAGCCGGGGTCAGGGCAGCAGGTAGCCCTTGATCCCGGTGAAGATGATCTGCGCCGCGAGGGCGCAGACGAACAGCCCCATCAGGCGGCTGACGATCTGCAGACCCTGGTCGCCCAGGATCCGTTCGATACGGTGCGAGAGGTACAGCACCAGGCCCACGGTGAAGCTGGCCAGGGCGATGCTGACGATGGCCAGCAGCTTGTCGTCCCAGTGTGGCTGGCCCACGCCCATCACCAGCAGCGCGCCGATGGTGCCGGGGCCGACGGTGAGCGGAATGGTCAGCGGCACGATGGTCACGTCCTGCTGCACGTTGTCGGTCTGCACCGCCGACTTGCCCTGGGCCATGCCCAGCGCGGAGATGAACAGCACCGAGCCTGCGCCGATGCGGAAGGCGTCGGCGGTGATGCCGAATACCCCGAAGATCACCCGCCCGAACAGGTACAGCAGCACGCTGGCGACCAGCGTGGCAATGGCTACCCGCCAGGCCAGTTGCTTGCGCTCCTTGCTGGAGTGGCCGCGGGTCAGGCCGATGAAACATGAGAGCACGAAGAAGGGGCTGTAGAGCACGAGCATTTTCAGGTAGACGCTGAACAACTCATGGAGCATGGCGCTGGGTCCGCGACGGGAATGGGTGGCACCTGTATAGCACGGAACCTGTAGGAGCGGCTTCAACCGCGATCACCCGCGAAGCGGGTGCAAGATTGTGTGGTGGTTGCCTCGCGGCTGAAGCCGCTGCTACAGGATCTGCGTGGTGCCGTCGGACACCACCTGCCGCTGCCCCGCCCAGAACTGCACCAGCTCGCGCAATTGCGACAGCTCCACCGGCTTGGCCATGTGCCCGTCCATGCCGGCCAGGCGCGCGCGTTCCTTGTGCTCGTTGAGGATATGCGCGGTCAATGCCACCACCGGGGTGCGCGGGCGCTGGTTGGCGGTCTCCCAGGCGCGCAGCTGCTGGGTGGCGGAGAAACCGTCGAGCACTGGCATCTCGCAGTCCATCAGTACCAGGTCGTAGTGCTTGGCCTTCATCGCCTGCAGGGCCTCTTCGCCGTTGCTGGCGGTATCCGGCTCGAGGTTGAGCTTGCCGAGCATGCCGCGGATGACCTTGGTCGAGATGCTGTTGTCCTCGGCCACCAGGATGCGGAAGTCGCCGGGCAGGTCCAGCGGCACCGGGGTGCCGACCGGCAGCGGCGGCGCGGCCTGCTCGCGGCCGCGCAGGGCGAGTTCCTCGGCAAGGGTGGTCTTGAGCGTGTAGCCGGCCACCGGCTTGGCCAGGATGCGCTTGACCCCGGCGTTGCGGGCGATGATCTTGCTCGGCGCGTTGCTGATGCCGGTGAGCATCACCACCAAGATGTCGTGGTTCAGGCTCGGGTCTTCCTTGATCTTCGCCGCCAACTGCATGCCGGTCATGCCGGGCATGTTCTGGTCGAGCAGCACCGCGTCGAAATAGTCGCGCAGGTGCGCCTTGGTGCGCAGCAAGGCCAGTGCCTCCTTGCCCGACGGCACCGCGCTGACGTTCATGCCCCAGGCGCTGCATTGCTGCACCAGCACCTTGCGGCAGGTGTCGTTGTCGTCCACCACCAGCACCCGGGCGTCGCGCAGCGGGCCGTCGAGGTCGGTAGGCGGCTGCTCCAGGCGCAGCGGGTCGAGCGGCAGGGTCAGCCACAGGGTGTTGCCCATGCTGGTGCTGGTCTTGATGCCGAACTCGCCCTGCATCAGGCCGATCAGTTGCTTGGCGATCACCAGGCCCAGGTGGCCACCGAGCTTGTTGCTGGAGAGGAAGTGGCGGCTGTGCAGCTCGGCCTGCAGCAAGGCGTCGCGCTCGGCCGGCGGCATGGGCTCGCCGCTGTCCTGCACGGCGATGCGCAGGCGCGGGTTGTCGCCACGCTGGTCGAGGGCCACCACCAGCAGGATCTCGCCCTGGGTGGTGTTTTTCAGGGCGTTGTCCAGCAGGCTCGACAAGGCCTGGCGCAGGCGCGTCGGGTCGCCGCTGACCACTCGCGGCACTTGTGGCTGGGTGAAGCTGATCAGCTCGATGTTCTGCTGTTCGGCCTTGGCCCGGAAGATGTTCAGGCAGTCCTCGATCAGGGCGTTGAGGTCGAACTGCACGTCGTCCAGCTCGATCTGCCGCGACTCGAGCTTGGAGATGTCGAGGATTTCGTTGATCAGGGTGAGCAGTTCGTTGCCGGCGCTGTGGATGGTCTGCACATAGTCGCGCTGCTTGACCGACAGCGGCGTGCCGAGCAGCAGCTCGGTCATGCCCAGCACGCCGTTCATGGGGGTGCGGATCTCATGGCTGATCTTGGCCAGGAACTCGGCCTTGGCGTTGATCTCGGCGTCGCTGGCGGCCAGGGCGCGGCTGGCGCGGAAGCGCTCCTCGCTGATCCGGCGCAGGCGCTCGCTGACCGCGAGGTTGAGCAGCAGGCCGCTGACCACGGTCAGCGCCATGAGGATGCACAACAACCAGGGCGTGGAGGTGCGGGTGAGGCCCAGCAGGGCCGGTAGCAGCACCAGGCCGCCGAGGTTGAACACCAGCATCGCCACGGCGAACAGGCGCGCCGGGCCGTAGCCCTTGTACCAGTGATAGCCGCTGACCAGCAGCATGCTCACGCTGCCCAGGGCGAGCAGGGCATAGGTCATCAGGTTCAGCGGCAGCGTATCGACGAACAGCAGCACCAGGCCGCTGACGGCGGCCACCAGCATCTCCATGTGCAGCAGGCGGTTGAGCCGCGCCGAACTGCAGGGGGAGAAGAAATGCAGGGTGAAATACAATCCGGCCAGGCCAGCCAGTACCAGGGTCAGGTAGGCTGCCGGGGTCTGCGCGCTGTGCCACAGGTGCCACCAGGGGCCACTGAGGTTGAGCAGGATCAGCGCGCTGAGCAGCATCAGGCCGTGGTACAGCGCCAGCACCAGCGTGGTGCTGGAGCGTGTGTAGCCGAAGCGGATCAGGTTGTGCAGGATCAGCATGGCCAGCCCCCCGAACAGCAGGCCGAACAGCAGCGACTGGCGCTGGTCGGCAGCAGCGTGGGCGGTGGTCTCGACAGTGATGGCCGGGCGCAGCTGGTGTTCGGAAACCAGCCGCAGGTAGATATCCAGCGGTTGGTTGCTGTGCGGCAGTGGCAGCACGTGGTCCCTGCCGCGCAGGGTCGGGCTCAGGCCATCACCCTGCCGGCCATGGTGCAGCTGGCGCAGCAGTTTGCCGCCTTCCAGGGCGTAGAGGTCCAGGCGTGACAGGTCGGGGGCGAAAATGCGTACCAGTTGTTCCTGGTCGCTCGGATCCAGGCGGTAGTGCAACCACAGGGCCTGGTCGGGGAGGGCGGCATCCAGTTCTTCGAGGGCCAATGGGCTGAACTGGTTGCGGTAGCGTTCGGAGCGCACGTCGGACAGCTGCAGGTTGGCCTGTTCATCGAGCAGCGCCGACCAGCCCGCGGCCTGTTCGGCGTGTGCCGGGAGCAGGCAGAGCAGGGTCAGCAGGCTGACGATCAGGGCTATGGCAATCCGAAGCCGACGCACGACGAAATCCCTTCTTAGCTAATGTGCCGGATATCCACTATGCGCGGCGCGCCAAGGCGAAGGCAAGGCCCCGGCGGGGCCTTGACGACGAGCCGAAGGCCGTGCGCCGGGAACGGCACGACCGTTGGCTGCACTTTTACTGCTGCTCACCGCGCTCGCGGGCGATGGCCCGGTAGCCGATGTCGTTGCGGTAGAAGCTGGCGTCCCACTTGACCTGCTCGGCCAAGCGGTAGGCCTGCTGCTGGGCGGCTTCGACGGTGTCGCCCATGGCGGTGGCGCACAGTACGCGGCCACCGGCGGTGACCACCTGGCCGTCCTTCAGCGCGGTGCCGGCGTGGAACACTTTGCCTTCAAGCTTGGCGGCCGCGTCAAGGCCGCTGATCACGGCGCCTTTGGCGTAGTCGCCCGGGTAGCCACCGGCGGCCAGCACCACGCCCAGGCTAGGACGCGGATCCCACTGCGCCTCGACCTTGTCCAGGGCCTTGGCGAAGGCGGCTTCGATCAGCAGTACCAGGCTCGACTCCAGGCGCAGCATGACCGGCTGGGTTTCCGGGTCGCCGAAGCGGCAGTTGAACTCGATGACCTTGGGGTTGCCTGCCTTGTCGATCATCAGGCCGGCATACAGGAAGCCGGTGTAGACGTTACCTTCCTCGGCCATGCCGCGCACGGTTGGCCAGATCACTTGGTCCATCACGCGCTGGTGCACGTCGGCGGTGACCACGGGGGCAGGGGAGTAGGCACCCATGCCGCCGGTGTTCGGGCCGGTATCCTGGTTGCCGACACGCTTGTGGTCCTGGCTGGTGGCCATGGGCAGCACGTTGTGGCCGTCGACCATGACGATGAAGCTGGCTTCTTCGCCGTCGAGGAACTCTTCGATCACCACGCGCGAACCGGCTTCACCGAAGGCGTTGCCGGCGAGCATGTCGCGCACGGCGTCTTCGGCTTCCTGCAAGGTCATGGCGACGATTACACCTTTACCGGCGGCCAGGCCGTCGGCCTTGATCACGATCGGCGCACCTTTCTCACGCAGGTAGGCCAGGGCCGGCTCGATCTCGGTGAAGTTCTGGTAGTCGGCAGTCGGGATCTTGTGGCGGGCCAGGAAGTCCTTGGTGAAGGCCTTGGAGCCTTCTAGCTGGGCCGCGCCCTTGGTCGGGCCGAAGCAGTCCAGGCCGCGGCTGCGGAACAGGTCCACGACACCGATCACCAGCGGCGCTTCCGGGCCGACGATGGTCAGGTCGACGTTCTTCTCGGCGAAGTCGGCCAGTTGCTCCAGGGCGGTGACGTCGATGGCGACGTTCTCGCACTTGGCTTCGCTGGCGGTGCCGGCGTTACCTGGCGCCACGAAGATTTTCTCGACCCGTGGGTCCTGGGCGACTTTCCAGGCCAGGGCGTGTTCGCGACCGCCGCTGCCGATGATCAAAACTTTCATGTCAAAACCTCGAAATCTGTCGAACGAGAGGCAGCACCCCTCGCTGTACGAGGTCGCACTGAAGCAGATGCCTGCTTCAGTGCGGCCGATTGCCATAATCAGTGGCGGAAGTGGCGCATGCCGGTGAATACCATGGCGATACCGGCTTCGTCGGCAGCGGCGATGACTTCGGCATCACGCATCGAACCACCTGGCTGGATCACCGCGCTGATACCCACTTTAGCCGCGTTGTCGATGCCATCACGGAACGGGAAGAACGCATCCGAAGCCATTACCGCGCCCTGCACTTGCAGGCCGGCATGTTCGGCCTTGATCGCGGCGATGCGCGCGGAGTTGACGCGGCTCATCTGGCCGGCGCCGACGCCGATGGTCTGGCGCTGCTTGGCGTAGACGATGGCGTTGGACTTGACGAACTTGGCCACTTTCCAGGCAAATACCAGGTCGTGGATTTCCTGCTCGGTCGGCGCACGCTTGGTGACGATCTTCAGGTCGTCGGCAGTGATCATGCCGATATCGCGGCTCTGCACCAGCAGGCCACCGTTGACGCGCTTGAAGTCCCAACCGGCGGCGCGCTCGGCTGGCCACTCGCCGCACTCCAGCAGACGCACGTTCTGCTTGGCGGCCACGACTTCGCGGGCGGCCTGGGAGATTTTCGGGGCGATGATCACTTCGACGAACTGGCGCTCGACGATGGCTTTGGCGGTTTCGCCGTCCAGCTCGCGGTTGAAGGCGATGATGCCGCCGAACGCCGACTCGGTGTCGGTGGCGTAGGCCAGGTCGTAGGCCTTGCGGATACCGCCTTCGTCCTCAGGCACCACGGCCACGCCGCACGGGTTGGCGTGCTTGACGATCACGCAGGCCGGCTTGACGAAGCTCTTCACGCACTCCAGCGCGGCGTCGGTATCGGCCACGTTGTTGAACGACAGCTCCTTGCCTTGCAGCTGGATGGCGGTGGAAATGCTGGCCTCGCCCTTCTTGGCCTCGACGTAGAACGCCGCGCTCTGGTGCGGGTTCTCGCCGTAGCGCATTTCCTGGGCCTTGACGAACTGGCTGTTGAAGGTGCGCGGGAACTCGCTGCGATCTTCGGTGGACAGGGTGTCCTTTGCCTGGTCGATGGTGCCCATGTAGTTGGCGATCATGCCGTCGTAGGCGGCGGTGTGCTCGAAGGCCTTGAGCATCAGGTCGAAGCGCTGGGCGTAGGTCAGGCCGCCGGCTTTCAGGCCTTCGACAATGCCGGCGTAATCGCTGGCGTTGACCACGATGGCCACGTCCTTGTGGTTCTTCGCCGCGGAACGGACCATGGTCGGGCCGCCGATGTCGATGTTCTCGATGGCTGTCGGCAGGTCGCAGCCCGGCTTGCTGATGGTGGCTTCGAACGGGTACAAGTTGACCGCGACCAGGTCGATCGGCTTGATGCCATGCTCGTTCATGATGGCGTCGTCGGTGCCGCGACGGCCGAGAATGCCGCCGTGGATCTTCGGATGCAGGGTCTTGACCCGGCCGTCCATCATTTCGGCGAAGCCGGTGTAGTCGGCCACTTCCACCGCGTTCACGCCGTTGTCCTTGAGCAGCTTGTAGGTGCCGCCGGTGGACAGGATCTCGACACCGAGCTGTTGCAGCTCCCGGGCGAATTCGAGGATACCGGTCTTGTCGGAGACGCTGATCAGGGCGCGGCGGATCGGCAGGCGGGTAGTCTGGTCGGTCATTTCAGATTCCATAACGCGGTGGAGTCAGCAAAAAAGGCGCCTTTTTGCATGAGCGCCTTTTCTGGTTGGGGTTCTGGCCTTACAACAGATCGTACTGCTTGAGCTTCTTGCGCAGCGTGCCTCGGTTGAGCCCGAGCATCTCGCTGGCTTTGGTCTGGTTGCCCTTTACGTAGTTCATCACGCATTCGAGCAGCGGCGCCTCGACTTCCGAGAGCACCAGGTTGTACACGTCCGTGACGGTAGCGCCTTCCAGGTGGGCGAAGTAGTTGTGCAGCGCCTTCTCGACGCTGTCGCGCAGGGTCTGGCCCTCCTCGCTCGGCGTGTTCAGGTGCTGCTTGAGGTTGGCGTTGTCGCTCACGGGCGTTGTTCCACTCACTAATGTCTCGGTCATCATCGTCATGCGGCCACCCCTTGTTCGTCCTCTGTCCCAAGGCTCTGTCGACGTTCGGCAAAATAAGCCTGAACGTTGGCGCACTGCGCTTGTGTGTCTTGCAAAGCGTTGAACTGGCTGCGGAACTCCTTGCCGCCAGGTCGGGTTGCCAGGTACCAGCCAACGTGCTTGCGGGCGATCCGCACGCCCATCACATCGCCATAGAAGGCATGCAGCGCGGCCAGGTGTTCCAGCAGAATGCGTTCCACTTCGTCCAGCGCCGGGGTGGGCAGGTGCTCGCCCGTGCGCAGGTAATGCTCGATCTCGCGGAAAATCCACGGCCGCCCTTGGGCGGCACGGCCGATCAGCAGGCCGTCGGCGCCGGTGGCATGCAGCACCGCCCGGGCCTTTTCCGGCGAAGTGATGTCGCCGTTGGCGAAAACCGGGATCGACACCGCCTGCTTGATCGCGGCGATGGTGTCGTACTCGGCGTCACCGGTGTACAGGTCGGCGCGTGTGCGGCCATGCACCGCCAGCGCCTGGATGCCGGCCTGTTCGGCGATCTTCGCCACGTTCAGGCCGTTCTTGCTTGCCCGGTCCCAGCCGGTGCGGATCTTCAGCGTCACCGGCACGTCCACGGCGCCGACGACGGCGTGGAGGATTTCGGTGACCAAGGCTTCATCTCTCAATAAAGCAGAGCCTGCGGCCTTGTTGCAGACTTTTTTCGCCGGGCAACCCATGTTGATGTCGATGATCTGCGCGCCGGCCTCGACATTGGCCCGGGCCGCCTCGGCCATCATCTGCGCATCGCCGCCGGCGATCTGCACCGAGCGTGGCTCGGGATCGCTTTCATGTATGCGGCGCAGGCTCGACTTGCGGCTATTCCACAGACGCATGTCGCTGGAGACCATCTCCGAGACCACCATGCCCGCTCCCAGACGCTTGCACAGGGTACGGAAAGGTTGGTCCGTGACGCCGGCCATCGGGGCCAGGATCAGGTTGTTCTGCAGTGTGTAAGGGCCGATGCGTACCGCCGACATAGGTGTTCCCTGTTGTGGGGCCGAATCATTGGAGTCGAAAAAGGGATGGCATGATACCCGCTCTCGATGACCGGATAAAGATGAATCTGGATAAAATCTGAACAGTTGCGGCGTTATGACATCCAGTGCCAAGCGGCAAGCTTCAAGCTGCAAGAGGGCTGCGGACAGGCATTTACCTGCGGTGTGAAGCTTGCCGCCTGTCGCTTACTCCGGCGAACGGAAGCTCAGGCTGTAGTTCACCGCCTTCGGCCCAGGGTCGAGGATGTCCAGGGCGATGTGGATCGGCGTCTGGCTGGGCATCTCGCCGCGCCCGGCCAGCTCGCCCGACAGGTACTCGCTTGGTTTGAAGCGCCGGCTGGCGATCAGCTGGCCGTTGAGGTCGGCGAAGCGCAATTCGAGAAGGGGGAAGGGCTGGGCGAAGGGCGCGCGGTTGTAGATGATCGCGTCGACGATCAGCGCCCCTTTGAAGTCCGGGTGGCTGCGCACTACCAGATTGCTGCTTTTGATCCGCGAGATGTCTACGCGGGTCGGCACCTGGCAGCCGAACATCGGGCACAGCTGCTGGAACCAAGGGCGATACTGGTCCTGGCGGGCCATTTCGTCGAAGTGGAACCAGACGTACTGGAATGCCAGCAGGCCCGCGGCCAGCAGTGTCAGGAAACCCCACAGCAGGCGTTTTCCCCAGTTCGGGGCGGGCTTTTCCCAGCCCAGCTGCAACGGGTCGTCGACCACGTCGACCAGCGGCTCCTTGCGCGCGCGTTCGGGCTTGGTGGCCAGGCTCGGTTCCAGGCGTTGCCCGGGATGTTCTTCGGGGTCATAGTCGCGGGCCGAGAACGGCGCGCTGTGCACCTCGTCGTCAAGCGCCGAAAGGCCCTTCTCCGGCAAGGGTTCGTCGTGGTTGGGCAACTGCCGCGAGGGTTCGTCGAGTGGCTGATTGCGCACTGGAGGCTCATCGTCCAGCTCGAGGCTGGTCGCGCCGAGGGTAGGCTCGGTGCGCTCGTCGTCGGCCGGCGCCAGGTCCAGCGGCTCCTGCTCGACCAGCATCGGTGCGTCCTCGCGCTCCTGCGCAGGCTCACGGTCGCCGTCAGTGGCGGTGCCGAACGGTTCATCGCCAGGCCCATCGCCGAGCTGATCGTCGCGGCGGGCCTGGAGCATGCCTTTGGCCGGGGCGGCGCGCCGATCACCCGGGCTGCGCCGTTCAAGGCGCGCCAGCTCCTGGTCGAGATCGAGGGCATCCAGTTCCTCGGACGTGACCGTCCAGTTGTCCTCGCTCGGTGCCGGCGGGGCGGCCTCCGGTTGCACGGCTGCGGGCGCTGGCACGGCCGGCTCGGCTGCCGGCGCCGGCGCACGGGTGTCGCCTTCGCCAGCCGCGGCGCGGTTCTGCTCCAGCAGTTGTTTCGCCGCGTTGAACACCTGCAGGCATTGGCCGCAGCGCACCACGCCGCGGGCCACGCTCAACTGGTGATGGGTGACGCGAAAGCTGGTCTGGCAATGCGGGCACTGGGTGACGAAACTGTCGGTCATGCGGCTGTCCGGGAAGCTGTGCAGGAGTTGAGTCTAGGCGCGCTTAGCGGCGGCGACCACTGATACGTACCCAGCCGTCGCGCACGACGATCGGGTCCAGGTCGAAGTCGGCGGCATAGGCGGCGGCCACTTCCTCACCCTGTTCGGCGAGGATGCCCGACAGCGCCAGCAGGCCGCCGGGGCGAACCAGGCCGGATAGCTGCGGCGCCAGCGATACCAGCGGGCCGGCCAGGATGTTGGCGACCAGCACGTCGGCCTGCATGGCCGGCATCTGCTCGGGCAGGTACAGGTCGAACGTGTCGTCGGCAATGCCGTTGCGCTGGGCGTTGTCACGGGAGGCCTCGATAGCCTGCACGTCGATGTCGGTGCCGACCGCGTGGCGGGCGCCGAGCAGCAGCGCGGCAATGGCCAGGATGCCCGAGCCGCAGCCGAAGTCGAGCACTTGCGTGCCTTGCAGCTGCTGGCCGTCGAGCCATTCCAGGCACAGCGCGGTGGTCGGGTGGGTACCCGTGCCAAAGGCCAGGCCCGGGTCGAGCAGCAGGTTCACCGCGTCCTTTTCCGGGGCTTCGTGCCAGCTTGGCACGATCCACAGGCGCTGGCCGAAGCGCATCGGCTGGAAGTTGTCCATCCAGCTGCGCTCCCAGTCCTGGTCCTCGATCACCTCGGCGTGGTACTCGGGCAGCTCGGCGCCGGTCAGCAGGCGCAGGTGGGCGAACACCTGCTCGGGCTCGGCATCGGCCTCGAACAGCGCCAGCAGGTGCGTGTGCGACCACAGCGGGGTGGTGTTGAGGTCCGGTTCGAAGATCGGCTGGTCTTCTGCGTCCATGAAGGTCACCGAGACGGCGCCCACTTCAAGCAGGGCGTCTTCGTAGGTTTCGGCTTGTTCCGGGCTGATGGCCAGGCGTACTTGCAGCCAGGGCATGGCGGGCACCTTTGGTAAATCGACAGGGGCAGCCCGAGGCTGCGCGAAAAGGCCGCCAGTTTACTTGAGTGCGTGGGGTTTGTGCAGGACGCAGTTGTGCTGGCGGCTTTGCCGGCGCCATCGCGGGGCTGGCCCGCTCCCACCAGAGAGCGGGGCTGCCTTGCGGTTCAGAGACTGCGCGCCCGCGTCACCCGGTCCACCAGGTACACAAGCCCGTGATAATCGATGCCACTGTGGCTCGACAGGCCGATCTCGCAGGTGCGGCTGGTGGAGATCCCCTCGCTGCAATACTGCACCGCGTCCTTGAGGGTACGCAGCGAATGGGCGTTGAGCTCCGGTGTGGTGAAGCCCTTGTCGCCGGCGAAGCCGCAGCAATGGATGCCTTCGGGGATCACCACCTGCTTGCTGCAGCGCCGCGCCAGGTCGATCAGCGCCTGGCTTTCGCCCAGGTGCTGGGTGCTGCAGGTCACGTGCACCGCCACGGGCTCGTCCTGGGGGGTGAACTCCAGCTTGTCGACCAGGTGGGTGCGGATGAAGCGCACCGGGTCGTACAGGTCCAGCCGCGATTCGCCCAGGTCCTGCACCAGGCGCAGGGTGCAGGGGCTGGTGTCGCAGTAGATCGGGTCAAGGCCGCCGCGGCTGGCGTGCAGCAGTGCGTTGATCAGTTCCTGGCGCTTGTGCTCGGCCTGCTCGGGGTAGCCCTTGGAGGCGAACGGCTGGCCGCAGCACAGACTGTCGGCGTTGTCCGGGAACACTACCTGGTAGCCGGCCTTCTCCAGCAGGGCACGGGTCTTGTCCAGCAGCGAACTCTGCTCGCGGTCGGCATAGGCCGGGCCCATCACCCGCGAAACACAGGCGGCCAGGTAGACCACGCGAGGGCGGGCGTCGTGGCTCGCGGTGCTGAGCTCGACGGCCCGCAGCGGCTGCGGCATGGCGGGGGTCCACTGCGGCAGGCGGCCTTTGCTGGCCTTGCTCAGGCGGGCGCTGAGCCGGCTCATGCGCGGGGCGCCGAGCAGCTTGCGCGCGCCATTGGCGGCGGCCAGCGTGAATCGCGCGCCGCGCAAGGTGGCGTGAAAATGCTCGGCCAGCCAGTCGGCGGCCTTGCCGTGCTCGGCCGCCTGACCGCGCAGCTTCTTCACCAGCTCGCCGGTGTTGATGCCCACCGGGCAGCGCTGGGCGCACAGGCCGGTGGCGGCGCAGGTGTCGATGCCCTGGTACTGGTAGGTGCGCAGCAGTTCGCGGGTATCAACGCCGGCGCGTTTCTTCGCCTGGATGTCGCGCCACATGACGATGCGCTGGCGCGGGCTCAAGGTAAGGCCTTTTGACGGACACACCGGCTCGCAGAAACCGCACTCGATGCACTTGTCGACGATCTCGTCGGCGGCCGGCAGCGGCTTGAGGTTCTTCAGGTGGATGTCGGGGTCCTCGCTCAGCACCACATCGGGGTTGAGGATGCCGTTGGGGTCGAGCAGGCGCTTGAGCTTCCACATCAGCTGGTAGGCGTCATGCCCCCATTCCAGTTCGACGAAGGGCGCCATGTTGCGCCCGGTGCCGTGCTCGGCCTTGAGCGAGCCGCCGAATTCCACTGCCACCAGCTGCGCCACGTCGTCCATGAAGGCCTGGTAGCGCGCCACTTCCTCGGCGCTGTTGAAGCCCTGGGTGAAGACGAAGTGCAGGTTGCCTTCCAGGGCGTGGCCGAAAATGATCGCCTCGTCGTAGCGGTGCTTGTCGAACAGCTGGATCAGGCGGTTGACGCCTTCGGCCAGTTGCTCGATGGGGAAGGTCACGTCCTCGATGATCACCGTGGTGCCGGTCTGGCGCACGGCGCCGACGGCGGGGAAGGTATCCTTGCGGATCTTCCACAGCTGGTTGTACACCGCCGGGTCTTCGCTGAACGCGACCTTCTGCTCCAGCGGGTAGTCGTCGATGGACGCCATCACCTGCTCGAGCTGCTCGTGCAGCAGGCTCTGGCTGGCGGCGCGGCACTCGATCAGCAGGGCGCAGGCGTTGGCCGACAGGTCCTTGACCCACGCCGGCATGCCCGGCATCTCCTGCACCGAGCGCAGGCTGCGGCGGTCGAGCAGCTCCACGGCGGAGACTGGCTGGCGCTTGAGCACGGTCACGGCGCGGCAGCAGCTTTCGACGCTGGGGAACACCAGCAGCGCGCTGGCCTTGTGCGGGTGGTCGGGCACGGTGTTGTAGGTGACGGCGCTGATGAAACCAAGGGTGCCTTCGGAACCGACCAGCAGGTGCTGGAGGATATCGAGCGGCTGGTCATAGTCCACCAGTGCGTTGAGTGATAGCCCCGTGGTGTTTTTCAGCCGGTACTTGTGCCGGATGCGCTCAGCCAGCGCGGTGTTGGTGCGGGTCTCGCGGCCAAGGCGGGCCAGTTCGTCCAGGAGGCCGGCGTGGCTGTGCTCAAAGGCGGCGACGCTGGCCGGGTCCTCGCTGTCCAGGCGAGTGCCGTCGGCCAGCACCAGGCGCAGACCGGCGAGGGTGTGATAGGTGTTCTGCGCGGTGCCGCAGCACATGCCGCTGGCATTGTTGGCGACGATGCCGCCGATCTTGCAGGCGTTGATCGATGCCGGGTCCGGGCCGATCTTGCGCCCATAGGGGGCCAGCCAGGCATTGGCCTGGGCGCCGATCACGCCGGGCTGTAGTCGGATCTGCCCGCCCTGGTGGCGAATCTCCCGGCCATTCCAGTTGTCGCCGAGCACGATCAGCACCGAGTCGCTGATGGCCTGGCCGGACAGGCTGGTGCCGGCGGCGCGGAAGGTCACCGGCACCCGGTCGCGCTGGGCCAGCTGGATCAGCGCGACCACTTCGTTCTCGGACTCCACGCGCAGCACCAGCTTGGGGATCAGCCGGTAGAAGCTGGCGTCGGTGCCGAAGGCCAGGGTCGAGGTCGGGTCGTCGAAGCGGCGTTCGGCGGGGATCAGGCGCTCGGCATCACGCAGGAACGCGGCGGGCAGGCTCATGCAGTCTCCTCGCGGGGCCGCGGCGTCTGGTGCGCGGCGTGCCCCGGGTATTCAGGCGTTGGTGGGCGCGCTCAGGCGCCCAGTTCGCGGACCAGCGAGTCTTTGCTGATCTCGCCGATGGACTTGGCGCCGGTCAGCACCATGGCCACGCGCATCTCTTTCTCGAACAGCTCCAGCAGGTTCTTCACCCCGGCCTCGCCGTGGGTGGCCAGGGCATAGAGGAAGGCGCGGCCGATCAGCACGCTGTCGGCGCCCAGGGCGATCATGCGCACCACATCGAGGCCGCTGCGGATGCCGGAGTCGGCGAGGATCTTGATATCGCCCTTCACCGCGTCGGCGATGGCCGGCAGGGCGCGGGCGCTGGACAGCACGCCATCGAGCTGGCGGCCGCCGTGGTTGGAGACGACGATACCGTCGGCGCCGAACTTGACCGCGTCGCGGGCGTCATCGGCGTCGAGGATGCCCTTGATGATCATCGGACCATCCCAGAATTCGCGGATCCACTCCAGGTCTTTCCAGGAGATGGACGGGTCGAAGTTGTTGCCCAGCCAGCCGATGTAGTCGGCAAGGCCCGTGGGGTTGCCGCGGTAGGCGGAGATATTGCCCAGGTCGTGGGGGCGGCCCATCACGCCGACGTCCCACGCCCATTGCGGGTGGGTCATCGCTTGCAGCACGCGGCGCAGCGGGCCGTTGGCGCCGCTCATGCCGGAGTGGGCATCGCGGTAGCGCGCGCCGGGCACGGGCATGTCGACGGTGAACACCAGGGTCTTCACTCCGGCGGCCTTGGCGCGCTCCAGGGCGTTGCGCATGAAGCCGCGGTCCTTGAGCACATACAGCTGGAACCACATCGGCCGGTCGATGGCCGGGGCCACTTCTTCGATCGGGCACACCGATACCGTCGACATCGTGAACGGAATGCCATGGGCCGCCGCTGCGCGTGCCGCCTGCACTTCGCCACGGCGGGCGTACATGCCGGTGAGGCCGACCGGGGCCAGGGCCACGGGCATGCTCAGGGTTTCGTCGAACAGCTGCGTCTGCAAGCTCAGCTCGGACATGTTCTTCAGCACGCGCTGGCGCAAGGCGATGCCGGCCAGGTCCGAGACGTTGTGGCGCAGGGTGTGTTCGGCGTAGGCGCCGCCGTCGGCGTAGTGGAACAGGAAGGGAGGCAGCTTGCGTTGGGCCGCGGCGCGATAGTCGGTGGAGGCGGAAATGATCATGGATTCTCGCAGCGTTGCTTGTGGGGAATGCCGGGCGCGTCAAGGCGCCCGGCCCCTTTCACTTTAGTGATGAACCAGCATGCCAGTGAGCCAGTAGGCCTGGACCAGAGTGATCAGGCCGACGATGGTGGCGAAGAACAGGCTGTGCTTGACGGTGAAGCGGAACAGGTCGGATTCCTTGCCGACCAGGCCTGTGGCGGCGCAGGCCACGGCGATCGACTGCGGCGAGATCATCTTGCCGGTCACGCCGCCACTGGTGTTGGCCGCCACAAGCAGGGTGTCGTTGACGCCGATCTGGTGCGCGGTAGTAGCCTGCAGCGAGCTGAACAGGGCGTTGGACGAGGTATCCGAACCGGTCAGGAACACGCCCAGCCAGCCGAGGAACGGCGAGAAGAACGGGAACGCCGCGCCGGTGCCGGCCAACACCAGGGCCATGGTCGAAGACATGCCCGAGTAGTTGGTGACGAAGGCGAAGGCCAGCACCATGCCTATCGACAGGATCGGCCAGCGCAGTTCCCAGAAGGTTTCTTTGAAAGTGGTAAGACCAGTTTTGAAGTTGATCTTCAGCACCCACATCGAGATCAGTGCCGAGAGGAAGATCGCGGTGCCGGTGGCGGAGATCGGGTCGAGCTTGAACACCGCCGGCATGGCGGTGGGCGCTGTGACGATTGGTGCGGTCTTGACCACCAGCTGGTCGAGGTGCGGGATGGCGAAGTTGAACACGAAGTTGTACATCGCGCCGCCTGGGGCGAAGGCCGCCTTGAACGGTTTCAGGGTCCAGATGGTGACCAGTACGGTGAGGATCAGGAATGGCGACCAGGCCTTGAAGATCTCGCCAAAGCTGTACGGGCTCGGTTGGCTGCCGCTGGATTGCACGACGGCGGCGCCGACACTGCCCTTGGCCTCGGCGAATGCGCGCTTGGGCTGCCAGACCTTGAGGAACAGGGTCAAGGCGATCAGGCTGGCCAGGGCCGAGGTGATGTCGGGCAGCTCCGGGCCGATGAAGTTGGAGGTGAAGTACTGGGTGACGGCGAAGCTCAGGCCGGCCACCAGGGCGGCAGGCCAGGTCTCTTTCACGCCGCGCACGCCGTCCATCATGAACACCAGCCAGAACGGCACGAACAGCGACAGCAGCGGCAGTTGGCGGCCGGTCATGGCGCCGATGTGGAAGGCATCGATGCCAGTCACCTGGCCGGCGACGATGATCGGGATGCCCAGGGCGCCGAAGGCCACCGGGGCGGTGTTGGCGATCAGGCACAGGCCGGCGGCGTACAGTGGGTTGAAGCCCAGGCCCACCAGCAGCGCGGCGGTGATCGCTACCGGGGCGCCGAAGCCGGCCGCGCCTTCGAGGAAGGCGCCGAAGCAGAAGCCGATCAGCAGTACTTGCAGGCGCTGGTCGTCGGTGATCGACAGTACCGAGCTGCGGATGACTTCGAACTGGCCACTCTTGACCGTGAGTTTGTAGAGGAACACCGCGGCGACGATGATCCAGGCAATCGGCCACAGGCCGTAGAGGAAGCCATAACCCGCAGCGGCCAGTGCCATGTCGACAGGCATCTGGAAGGCGAAGATCGCCACCAGGATCGACAGTGCCAGGGTGATGCTGCCGGCGACGTGGCCCTTGAGGCGGAACACGGCGAGGGCGAGGAAGAAGAACACGATTGGGATGACCGCCGCCAGCGCGGACAGGCCAAGGCTACCAAGCGGGGTATAGAGTTGTTGCCAGGTTTGCATATGGGGTGGCCCCTAATTGTTGTTGGTCAAGGCACTGGCATTGGATAATTGGTAAGACCAATTTACAATGGCTGGTCGCTAGGTTAAGAGCGCCACGCAGGGTGTGTCAATTTGTCCTGTGGGAAACTTTGGTCGGATGCCGATGAGCGGGCATCTGATTGGCTGGGAAAAACGCCGCCTGACGGCTGTCGGCGCAAGCCGGATAGGCGCAGAATAGGCGCCCCCGGATTGGCATCCCCGGGGTTCGTGGAGAGCATGTGATGGTTTTTGATCAGGTCCGCCAGCGGCGCCTGTCCGACGACATCGTCGATCGGTTGGAAGGGATGATTCTCGAAGGCACCCTCACCTCGGGTCAGCGCCTGCCGGCCGAGCGCGCCCTGGCCGAGCAGTTCGGCGTGTCGCGGCCGTCGTTGCGCGAGGCTATCCAGAAGCTGGTGGCCAAGGGCTTGCTGGTCAGTCGCCAGGGCGGCGGCAACTATGTGGCCGAGTCATTGGGCTCGACCTTCAGCGACCCCTTGCTGAAGCTGCTCGAATCCAGCCCCGAGGCGCAGCGTGACCTGCTGGAGTTTCGTCATACGCTGGAGGCGTCCTGCGCCTACTACGCGGCGCAGCGCGCCACCGGGCCGGATCGTGAGCGGCTGAAGACTGCGTTCGACGCCTTGCAGGACTGCTACAACCGTGTCGGTGAGGTGGATCGGGCGGAGGAGGGGGCTGCCGATGCTCGCTTCCATCTGGCCATTGCCGAGGCCAGCCACAATGCCGTGTTGTTGCACACTATTCGCGGGTTGTTCGACCTGCTCAAGCGCAATGTGGTGACCAACATTGGCGGCATGTACCAACAACGCACTGAGACCCGCGACATGCTGATCAGCCAGCATCGCGAGTTGTACCTGGCGATTGTCGAAGGGCGTGCGGAGGACGCGCGGGAGGTTTCCAGCCGGCACATCCTGTATGTGCAGGAGGTGCTGCAGGAGGCGCAGCAGGAAGCACAGCGGGTTGCGCGGGCGGAGCGGCGCAGCGGGCGCTGATTCTGGGCTTCGTGGGAGCGGGCTGGCCCCGCGATCGCGCTAGCATGGGCAGCGGTGCTGCCTGGCCTGGCGCGATCGCGGGGCAAGCCCGCTCCCACGGGAAAGGTCAGGCCGAGCCTTACTCTTCCTTGCCCTTGTTGCGCATCGTGCGCTGCAGCTCGCGGTTGGAGTCGCGCTCGCGCACGGTATCGCGCTTGTCGAACTCCTTCTTGCCCTTGCCGAGTGCGATCTCACACTTGATCAGGTGCTTGCTCCAGTACAGCGACATCGCCACGCAGGTGTAGCCCTTCTGCGCCACGGCCGCTTCCAGGCGCTCGAGCTCGCGCTTGTTCAGCAGCAGCTTGCGGGTGCGGATGGGGTCGGCAATGACGTGGGTGCTGGCGGTGTTCAGTGGGGTGATGTGGCTGCCGAACAGCCAGGCTTCGCCATCCTTGAGCAGCACGTAGCTGTCGGTCAGGTGCGCCTTGCCGGCCCGCAGGCTTTTTACTTCCCAGCCGGACAGGACCAGCCCGGCCTCGAACTTGTGTTCGATGAAGTAATCGTGTCGCGCTTTCTTGTTCTGCGCGATGGTCCCGGTCGGATGCTTCTTTTGTTTAGCCATAGGGGCGGCATTATAGGCAGTCGCCGCGTCCTCGGCTACGGGGTTTAGCTGCGCTTGAGCCTGTTGTGTGAATCCCGGACAATGCAACCCACGCTCTGCCGCGCAGAGCCGTTTTCAAGGCGCTGACAAGCGCTGCCGCCCAGTTTGGAAGTGACGCCTGGATGACTACCCATATTCAACGCTCCGCTCTGCTGCCGTACCCTGCCCAGGCGCTCTACGACCTGGTCAACGATGTGGCGAGCTACCCGGAGTTCCTGCCCTGGTGCTCGGCGTCCACAGTGCTCGAGGCCAGTGATACGCACATGCGCGCCAGGTTGGAAGTGGCCAAGGGTGGCATGAGCCAGCAGTTCATCACGCGCAATGTGCTGGTGCCGGGGCAGTCGATCGAGATGAACCTGGAAGAGGGGCCGTTCACCCAGTTGCATGGGCTGTGGGTGTTCAAGCCGCTGGGAGAAAAGGCCTGCAAGATCAGCCTCGACCTGTCGTTCGACTACGCCGGTGCCCTGGTGCGGGCCACCTTGGGGCCACTGTTCAACCAGGCAGCCAACACCATGGTCGATGCCTTCTGCCAGCGGGCCAAGCAGCTCAATGGTTGAGGGTGCGCGTGGCGGGTGAGTAAACTCCGTCATTCATGCAGGCAATAAAAAGCCCGGAAACGATCCGGGCTTTTTAGTATCGGCGCATTTACTGCGGCGAAGTTTCCAGCGGTGCTGGTGTTGGCACCGGGGTGGTCTCGACGTTGTCGATTTCCTTTTGCAGCGAGTCTTCCAGCGAGCCTGGCTTGGCCGGCTTCTCGGACTGGCTCGGTTGCTTGTCCGGGTTGACTGTAGTGTCGCCGCTGCCGCCGAGGATTTCCTGGTCGCGGCTGACGCCTGGCATGAAGTCGCCTGAGAGGTTGACCAGTTGGTCGTTCTCGTTGAAGAAAATGCTCATGCGCTCTTGCTGGCGCTGGCCGCCGCCAGGCTGCAGGCTGTAGAGGTAATCCCAGCGATTGGTGTGGAAAGTGTCCTGCAGCAGGGGGTTACCCATGATAAACCTTACTTGTCGGCGGGTCATTCCCGGGCGCAATTGGTCTATCATGTCCTGCGTGACGACATTGCCCTGCTGGATGTCGATTTTGTAAACCCCGGGAAACGAGCAACCGGCGAGTGCGAGCAGTCCCACGAGGGTGAGGCTGTTTAGCAAGAGCTTGGTGTTTTGCATCGGTGGGCGACTTCCACTATCTTGGCTGGACAACGTAAACCCCGATCATACCCGTATTAAGAGAAGCTGCGAAGCAGCATCGGCGAGAAAGCTGACCATGGTTGAAAATAGCGAATTGCGCAAAGCGGGCCTCAAGGTAACCCTGCCTCGAGTAAAGATTCTTCAGATGCTCGACTCCGCCGAGCAGCGTCACATGAGTGCCGAGGATGTGTACAAGGCGCTGATGGAAGCTGGCGAAGATGTCGGTCTGGCGACCGTGTACCGCGTACTGACCCAATTCGAAGCGGCGGGCCTGGTGGAGCGCCACAACTTTGATGGCGGCCACGCGGTGTTCGAGCTGGCGGATGGCAAGCACCACGATCACATGGTCAACGTGGACAGCGGTGAAGTCATTGAATTCTTCGATGCCGAAATCGAGAAGCGCCAGAAAGAGATTGTTGCCGAGCATGGCTTCGAGCTGGTGGACCACAATCTGGTGCTGTACGTACGTAAAAAGAAGTAACGATTGAATCGTTATTGACGACAAAGGCGACCTTCGGGTCGCCTTTGTGCTTTTTGGGTTGGGCTCGCTTCGGCCGCTCAGGTCTTGCTGGTCACCACCATCTTGCGCGCATGGGCCAGCGACTCCTTGGTGAGGTCGATGCCGCCCAGCATCCGCGCCACTTCCTCGACCCGCTCGCGCTTGCCCAGGCTGGCCACGGCGGTGTGTGTGGTGTCGCTGTTGCGCACCTTGTGCACGAACAGGTGGTGATGCCCTTGGGCGGCTACCTGTGGCAGGTGGGTCACGGTCAGCACCTGGCCGCGTTCGCCGAGGCGGCGAAGCAATTGGCCGACGATCTCGGCGGTCGGGCCGCCGATACCCACGTCGACTTCGTCGAATACCAGGGTCGGAATGCGTGAAGTCTGTGCGGTGATCACCTGGATCGCCAGGCTGATGCGTGACAGCTCGCCGCCTGAGGCCACCTTGGCCAGGCCCTTGAGTGGCTGACCAGGGTTGGCGCTGACCAGCAGCTCGATCTGCTCCAGGCCGTGGGGCGAGAGGTCAGTGCTTTCGAAGGGGGTGAGTTCGATGCAGAAACGCCCGCCTGGCATGCCCAGGCGCTGGATTTCCTGCTCCACTGCGGTGGCCAGCTGTTTGGCCGCCTGCTGGCGCAGGGCGCTGAGCTCAATGGCCTTCTCTTTATAGTGCTGGGCGAAGGCCGCGAGCTCCTCGCCCAGTCGCTCGATCGATTCGTCGCTGGCATTCAGGCCCTCCAGCTCTTCCATCAGCCGCTGTTGCAGGTGCGGAAGTTCGGTGGGGTGCACGCGGTGTTTGCGCGCGAGGGTATAGATAGTGTCCAGGCGTTCTTCGAGGGTCTGCAGGCGCATCGGGTCGGCATCGAAGTTGTCGAGGAAGCGGTTGAGTTCGCCGACGGCCTCCTCCACCTGGATCTGCGCGCTGGCAATCAGGTTGACCGCCTCGCCCAGTGCCTTGGGTGCATTGCCTACCGCGCCGAGGCGATTGAGGCTCATGGTCAGGGCGCTCAGTACGTTGCCCGAATCGCTTTCGCTGCACTGCTCGATGACCTGGCGGCAGATGCCGAAGAGTGCCTCGGCGTTGGTCAGGTTCTTGTGCTCCTGCTCCAGCTGTTCCAGCTCGTTTTCGCCAAGGCCGAGGTTGTCGAGTTCTTCCAGCTGGTAGCTGAGCAACTGGTGGCGCGCCCGCTGCTCGTCGCCGGAGTTGCTCAGGCGCTCCAGCTCCTGGCGCGTCTGGTTCCAGCGCTTGGCGGCCAACTGCACCTGGCGGGCCAGGTCGGTGGCGCCGGCGTACTCGTCCACCAGGCGGCGATGGGTGTCGGTTTTCAGTAGTGACTGGTGTTCGTGCTGGCTGTGGATGTCGATCAGCAGCTCGCCCAGCGCCTTGAGGTCGCCCAGCGGGCAGGGGGTGCCATTGATGTAGCCGCGGCTGCGGCCCTCGGCGGTGATCACCCGGCGCAGGATGCACGGGCCGTCGCTTTCCAGGTCGCGCTCGGCGAGCCAGGCGTGCGCTTCGGGGATGTCGACCAGGTCGAAGGTGGCGAGGATGTCCGCCTTGTCGGTGCCCGGACGCACCACGCCACTGTCGGCGCGGTCGCCAAGGGCCAGGCCGAGGGCGTCGAGCATGATCGACTTGCCGGCCCCGGTCTCGCCGGTGATGACGGACATCCCGCGGGCGATCTCGAGGTCGAGGTGTTCGACGATGGCGTAGTTGTGGATGGACAGGTGCACCAGCATTGGGGCGGCTCCCGAGGGGTCGTGTCTGGATATTTATACAGTGCTTTTCGCGAGTCTGCCAATAGCCGGTCGACGAATGTGGAAAAGCACCTGCCCCCTTGAACCTGGTTTTTCCGACCCCATATAGCCGGCAAGACATGGCGAGCCTGGCTCGCACGACAGAAATCGTGGAGGAGAAACCCAATGGCTGACGAACAGCTGGATGAGAAGAACCTGAATTCCGAAGAAGCCGGTGCAGCAACCGCCGACGCGCGCGTTCTGGAGCTCGAAGAGCAGCTGGCCGCCGCCAAGGACCAATCCCTGCGCGCCGCCGCCGACCTGCAGAACATCCGTCGCCGTGCCGAGCAGGACGTCGAGAAGGCGCACAAGTTCGCCCTGGAGAAGTTCTCCTCCGACCTGCTGCCGGTGATCGACAGTCTGGAGCTGGCCCTGGCGCACTCCAGCGCCGAAGACGAGAACGTCAAGAAGATCCGTGAAGGTGTCGAGCTGACCCTGAAGATGTTCCAGGACACCCTCAAGCGCTACAACCTTGAGGCCGTCGATCCGCACGGTCAGCCGTTCAACGCCGAACACCACCAGGCGATGGCCATGCAGGAAAGCGCCGATGTCGAGCCGAACAGCGTGATCAACGTGTTCCAGAAGGGCTACCTGCTCAACGGCCGCCTGCTGCGCCCCGCCATGGTGGTGGTCAGCAAGGCGCCGAGCGCTGCGCAACCTTCGATCAATGAAAAGGCTTGAAATCTTTCCGGGCGCCCCCATCTAGGTGTCAAGCCTTCAAGTATTAGTGCAGATGGCCAAAGCAGTCACTGCTACCAAATTCAAGTTTCGGGAGAATCATCATGGGTAAAATCATCGGTATCGACCTGGGGACCACCAACTCCTGCGTCTCCGTGCTGGAAAACGGCACTGCCAAGGTCATCGAGAACGCCGAAGGCGCGCGCACCACGCCTTCGATCATCGCCTACGCCAACGACGGCGAAATCCTGGTTGGCCAGTCGGCCAAGCGCCAGGCGGTCACCAACCCGCACAACACCCTGTTCGCGGTGAAGCGCCTGATCGGCCGCCGCTTCGAAGAAGACGTCGTCCAGAAAGACATCAAGCTGGTGCCTTACAAGATCGTCAAGGCCAACAACGGTGATGCCTGGGTCGAGGCTTCCGGCAAGGAAATGGCGCCGCCGCAGATCAGCGCCGAAGTCCTGAAGAAAATGAAGAAGACCGCCGAAGACTACCTCGGCGAGCCTGTCACTGAAGCGGTCATCACCGTGCCGGCCTACTTCAACGACAGCCAGCGCCAGGCAACCAAGGACGCCGGCCGCATCGCTGGCCTGGACGTCAAGCGCATCATCAACGAACCGACTGCCGCCGCGCTGGCCTACGGCATGGACAAGGGCAAGGGCGACCACACCGTCATCGTCTATGACCTGGGTGGTGGTACCTTCGACGTGTCGGTCATCGAAATCGCCGAAGTCGACGGTGAGCACCAGTTCGAAGTACTGGCCACCAACGGCGACACCTTCCTGGGTGGTGAAGACTTTGACATGCGCCTGATCGACTACCTCGTCGACGAGTTCAAGAAAGAGTCCGGCATGGACCTGAAGAACGATCCCCTGGCCCTGCAGCGCCTGAAAGAAGCCGCTGAAAAAGCCAAGATCGAGCTGTCCTCGGCCCAGTCGACCGACGTCAACCTGCCGTACATCACTGCAGACGCAACCGGTCCGAAACACCTGAACGTGAAGATCTCCCGCGCCAAGCTGGAGTCGCTGGTCGAAGACCTGGTCAACCGTACCATCGAGCCATGCCGAATCGCCCTGAAGGACGCCGGCATCGATGCCAGCAAGATCGACGACGTGATCCTGGTCGGTGGCCAGACCCGTATGCCGATGGTGCAGAAAGCCGTTGCCGATTTCTTCGGCAAGGAAGCGCGCAAGGACGTCAACCCGGACGAAGCCGTCGCCATGGGTGCCGCCATCCAGGGCGCCGTTCTGGCTGGTGACGTGAAGGACGTACTGCTGCTGGACGTCAGCCCGCTGACCCTGGGTATCGAAACCATGGGTGGCGTGATGACCGCGCTGATCGAGAAGAACACCACCATCCCGACCAAGAAGTCGCAGGTGTTCTCGACCGCCGATGACAACCAGGGCGCCGTGACCATCCACGTGCTGCAGGGCGAGCGCAAGCAAGCTTCGCAGAACAAGTCGCTGGGCAAGTTCGACCTGGCCGATATTCCGCCGGCTCCACGTGGCGTACCGCAGATCGAAGTGACCTTCGACATCGACGCCAACGGCATCCTGCACGTCGGTGCGAAGGACAAGGCCACCGGCAAGGCGCAGTCGATCGTGATCAAGGCCAACTCCGGCCTGTCCGACGAAGAAATCGAGAAAATGGTGCGTGACGCCGAGGCCAATGCCGAGGAAGACCGCAAGTTCGAAGAGCTGGCCGCCGCCCGTAACCAGGGTGACGCGCTGGTCCACTCGACCCGCAAGATGATCACTGAAGCGGGTGACAAGGTCACCGCCGAAGAGAAAACTGCCATCGAGGCCGCCGTGGTAGCCCTGGAAGCCGCCGTCAAGGGCGACGACAAGGCTGCCATCGACGCCAAGGTCGAGGAGCTGTCCAAGGTTTCGGCCCCTGTTGCCCAGAAGATGTACGCCGAGCAACAGGCCGAGCAACCGCAGGGCGGCGCCCAGCAGGCCGAGCCGGAAGCCAAGCATGACGACGTGGTTGACGCCGAGTTCGAAGAAGTAAAAGACAACAACAAGCAGTAAATCCTGCATGTTGTCGCCCAGTTCACCGTCGTTTGCCGGTGAGCTGGTAGGATGTCGCCGCGCGGGGGCTTGCTCCCGCGTTGGCGTGTCTGGAACACGAGAATTATTTACAGCATCTGTCTGGGCGCATTCGCGTATGGCGGCAGGTGCTGACGGCATGGCGCACCGATGCGCAGAGGTATGCCGAACGCCCCCAAGAGTGCAAATGACCTATGGCAAAGCGTGATTTTTATGAAGTCCTGGGTGTCGAGCGTGGCGCCAGTGAAGGTGATCTGAAGAAGGCCTACCGCCGTCTGGCGATGAAGTACCACCCTGACCGCAACCCGGGTGACAAAGAGTCCGAAGACCTGTTCAAGGAGGCCAACGAGGCCTACGAAGTGCTGTCGGATGCCAGCAAGCGTGCGGCGTACGACCAGTACGGCCATGCCGGCGTCGACCCGAGCATGGGCGGCGGCGGTGCCGGCTTCGGTGGTGCCAACTTCTCCGATATCTTCGGCGATGTCTTCAGTGATTTCTTCGGCGGTGGTCGTGGTGGTGGTCGTGGCGGCGCCCAGCGTGGCAGCGACCTGCGCTACACCCTCGAGCTCAATCTCGAAGAGGCGGTGCGCGGTACCACGGTCAATATCCGCGTCCCCACGCTGGTCAACTGCAAGCCGTGCGATGGCTCCGGCGCCAAGAAGGGCTCGACCCCGTCGACCTGCCCGACCTGTGGCGGTATCGGCCAGGTGCGCATGCAGCAGGGCTTCTTCGCGGTGCAGCAGACCTGCCCGCGCTGCCACGGCCAGGGCAAGATCATCACCGACCCTTGCGGCTCGTGCCACGGCGAAGGCCGTGTCGAGGAATACAAGACCCTGTCGGTCAAGGTGCCGGCTGGCGTCGATACCGGCGATCGCATCCGCCTGTCCGGCGAAGGCGAGGCGGGTGCCCATGGCGGCCCTACCGGTGACCTGTACGTGGTCGTCAATGTGCGCGAGCACCCGATCTTCCAGCGCGACGGCAAGCACCTCTACTGCGAAGTGCCGATCAGCTATACCGATGCCGCCCTGGGGGGCGAGCTGGAAGTGCCGACCCTCGATGGTCGCGTGAAGCTGAAGATCCCCGAAGGTACCCAGACCGGCAAGCAGTTCCGCTTGCGTGGCAAGGGCGTGGCACCGGTGCGCGGTGGCGCGGCAGGCGACCTGCTGTGCCGAGTGGCGGTGGAAACGCCGGTCAACCTCAGCCGTCGCCAGCGCGAGCTGCTCGAAGAGCTGCGCGATTCGCTGGAAGGCGACAGCTCCCATTCGCCCAAGGCCAGCGGCTGGTTCGAGGGTGTGAAGCGCTTCTTCGGCGATCTCTGAGAAGGAACAGGCTATGCGACGTATTGCGGTAATGGGCGCGGCGGGGCGGATGGGCAAGACCCTCGTCGAGGCTGTGCAGCAGCAGGCGCCCCAGACCGGGCTGACGGCGGCGATCGATCGCCCGGACAGCTCGCTGGTCGGGGCCGATGCCGGCGAACTGGCGGCCCTGGGGCGTATCGGCGTGCCGATCTGCGATGACCTGGCCAAGGTCGCCGACGAGTTCGATGTGCTGATTGACTTCACGCATCCTTCGGTGACCCTGAAGAACCTGGCGTTCTGCCGCAAGGCAGGCAAGGCCATGGTCATCGGCACCACCGGTTTCACGCCGGAAGAGAAAGAGCTGCTGGCGGAGGCGGGCAAGGAAATCCCGATCGTCTTCGCCGCGAACTTCAGCGTGGGCGTGAACCTCAGCCTCAAGCTGCTGGACATGGCGGCCCGGGTGCTGGGCGATGATGTGGATATCGAGATCATCGAGGCCCATCACCGGCACAAGGTCGATGCGCCGTCGGGGACCGCGCTGCGCATGGGTGAAGTGGTTGCCAATGCGCTGGGGCGTGACCTGCAGGAAGTGGCGGTTTATGGGCGCGAAGGCCAGACCGGTGCTCGTGATCGCAAGACCATCGGTTTCGCCACCGTGCGTGCCGGTGATGTGGTCGGTGACCACACTGTACTGTTCGCCGCCGAAGGCGAGCGCCTGGAGATCACCCACAAGGCCTCCAGCCGCATGACGTTCGCCAAGGGCGCCGTGCGCGCTGCGCTGTGGCTGGAAGGGCGCGAGCCTGGCCTGTACGACATGCAAGACGTGCTCGAACTGCGTTGATGCCGTGGGGCTGCCTGGCAGCCCCTTGTCGCATTGGTGTGTTTTAGAGACACATCTACGGTAGACCGAAAACGCACTTTTCTGTAAGCTACAGCTTTAGTGTGTCCACTAAAAGCGCGCAGCGAATTGAATTCAGCACTTAAAAGCGGGGTGACGTGTCCATACGTCACTCCGCTTTTTTGCAACCTGCGATCGCCCTTTCATGCTTGATTTACGGGAGGTCTTCTTGACAAAGCCAGCCATACTCGCCCTTGCCGACGGCAGTATTTTTCGCGGTGAAGCCATTGGTGCCGACGGTCAGACCGTTGGTGAGGTGGTATTCAACACCGCTATGACCGGCTACCAGGAAATCCTTACAGACCCTTCCTACTCGCAGCAAATCGTCACCCTGACCTACCCGCACATCGGCAATACCGGCACTACCCCGGAAGACGCCGAATCCAACCGCGTCTGGTCCGCCGGCCTGGTCATCCGCGACTTGCCGCTGCTGGCCAGCAACTGGCGCAATACCCAGTCGCTGCCTGAGTACCTCAAGGCCAACAACGTTGTCGCCATCGCCGGTATCGATACCCGTCGCCTGACCCGTATCCTGCGTGAAAAGGGCGCCCAGAACGGCTGCATCCTCGCCGGTGACAACATCACCGAAGAGCAGGCCATCGCCGCTGCCCGTGCCTTCCCGGGCCTGAAGGGCATGGACCTGGCCAAGGTCGTTTCCACCAAGGAGCGCTACGAGTGGCGTTCCAGCGTGTGGGAACTGAAGTCCGACAGCCACCCGACCATCGACGCTGCCGACCTGCCTTACCACGTGGTTGCCTTTGACTACGGCGTCAAGCTGAACATCCTGCGCATGCTGGTCGCGCGTGGTTGCCGCGTGACCGTGGTGCCAGCCCAGACCCCGGCCAGCGAAGTGCTCGCGCTCAACCCCGATGGTGTGTTCCTGTCCAACGGCCCTGGTGATCCGGAGCCATGCGACTACGCCATCCAGGCGATCAAGGAAATCCTCGAAACCGAGATTCCGGTCTTCGGCATCTGCCTCGGCCACCAGCTGCTGGCCCTGGCCTCCGGCGCCAAGACCGTGAAGATGGGCCATGGCCACCACGGTGCCAACCACCCGGTCCAGGACCTGGACACCGGCGTGGTCATGATCACCAGCCAGAACCACGGCTTTGCCGTCGACGAAGCCACCTTGCCGGCTAACGTACGCGCCATTCACAAGTCGCTGTTCGACGGCACCCTGCAGGGTATCGAGCGCACCGACAAGAGCGCGTTCAGCTTCCAGGGCCACCCTGAAGCGAGCCCGGGCCCGACCGATGTCGCGCCACTGTTCGATCGTTTCACTGATGCCATGGCCAAGCGCCGCTGAGCATCCTGCTTCAAGGCCCCGGGCCGGCTTGTGCCGCGCCCGGAAGCGCCTGACCCAGATTGTTCAAAGCGGCTTGCCGACTGACCCCGGATTTGAGTGACCACCATGCCAAAACGTACAGACATCAAAAGCATCCTGATTCTCGGCGCTGGCCCGATCGTGATCGGCCAGGCCTGTGAGTTCGACTATTCCGGCGCCCAGGCCTGCAAGGCCCTGCGCGAGGAAGGTTTCCGCGTCATCCTGGTGAATTCCAACCCAGCCACCATCATGACCGACCCGGCCATGGCCGACGCCACCTACATCGAGCCGATCAAATGGCAATCGGTGGCCAAGATCATCGAAAAAGAGCGCCCGGACGCCGTCCTGCCGACCATGGGCGGCCAGACCGCGCTGAACTGCGCCCTGGACCTGGAGCGCCATGGCGTTCTGGAAAAGTTCGGCGTAGAGATGATCGGTGCCAACGCCGACACCATCGACAAGGCCGAAGACCGCTCGCGCTTCGACAAGGCCATGAAGGATATCGGCCTTGAGTGCCCGCGCTCGGGTATCGCCCACAGCATGGAAGAGGCCAATGCGGTCCTCGAGAAGCTCGGCTTCCCATGCATCATCCGCCCGTCCTTCACCATGGGCGGCACCGGTGGCGGTATTGCCTACAACCGTGAAGAGTTCGAAGAAATCTGCACCCGTGGTCTGGACCTGTCGCCGACCAAGGAACTGCTGATCGACGAATCGCTGATCGGCTGGAAGGAATACGAGATGGAGGTGGTCCGCGACAAGAAGGACAACTGCATCATCGTCTGCTCCATCGAAAACTTCGACCCGATGGGCGTGCACACCGGTGACTCGATTACCGTGGCTCCGGCACAGACCCTGACCGACAAGGAATACCAGATCATGCGCAACGCCTCGCTGGCGGTGCTGCGTGAAATCGGTGTCGAAACCGGTGGTTCCAACGTGCAGTTCGGCATCTGCCCGAACACCGGCCGCATGGTCGTGATCGAGATGAACCCGCGTGTTTCGCGTTCGTCCGCCCTGGCGTCCAAGGCCACTGGCTTCCCGATTGCCAAGATCGCCGCCAAGCTGGCCATCGGCTACACCCTGGACGAACTGCAGAACGACATCACCGGCGGCCGTACCCCGGCGTCCTTCGAGCCGTCGATCGACTACGTCGTCACCAAGCTGCCACGCTTCGCCTTCGAGAAGTTCCCCAAGGCCGACGCCCGTCTGACCACCCAGATGAAGTCTGTTGGTGAAGTCATGGCCATCGGCCGTACCTTCCAGGAATCCCTGCAGAAAGCCCTGCGTGGCCTGGAAGTCGGCGCCTGCGGCCTCGACCCGAAAGTCGACCTGGCCAGCCCGGAAGCCGCCAGCATCCTCAAGCGCGAACTGACCGTGCCGGGTGCCGAGCGTATCTGGTATGTCGCCGATGCCATGCGTTCGGGCATGACCATCGAGGAAATCTTCCAGCTGACCGGCATCGACCTGTGGTTCCTGGTGCAGATGGAAGACCTGATCAAGGAAGAAGAGAAGGTCAAGACCCTGGCCCTGTCGGCGATCGACAAGGACTACATGCTGCGCCTCAAGCGCAAGGGCTTCTCGGACCAGCGCCTGGCCAAGCTGCTCGGCATCACCGACAAGAACCTGCGCCGTCACCGCCACAAGCTGGAAGTGTTCCCGGTGTACAAGCGCGTCGACACCTGCGCCGCCGAGTTCGCCACCGACACCGCCTACCTGTACTCGACCTACGAGGAAGAGTGCGAGGCCAACCCGTCGACCCGCGACAAGATCATGATCCTGGGCGGTGGGCCGAACCGTATCGGCCAAGGCATCGAGTTCGACTACTGCTGCGTGCACGCAGCGCTGGCACTGCGTGAAGACGGTTACGAGACCATCATGGTCAACTGCAACCCGGAAACCGTCTCCACCGACTACGACACCTCCGACCGTCTGTACTTCGAGCCGCTGACCCTGGAAGACGTGCTGGAAGTCTGCCGCGTCGAGAAGCCGAAGGGCGTCATCGTCCACTACGGCGGCCAGACCCCGCTGAAACTGGCCCGTGCCCTGGAAGAAGCCGGCGTGCCAATCATCGGCACCAGCCCGGACGCCATCGACCGCGCCGAAGACCGCGAGCGTTTCCAGCAGATGGTTCAGCGCCTGAACCTGCTGCAGCCGCCAAACGCCACCGTGCGCAGCGAAGACGAAGCCATCAAGGCAGCCGGCACTATCGGCTACCCGCTGGTGGTGCGCCCGTCCTACGTACTGGGCGGCCGTGCGATGGAGATCGTCTACGAGCTGGACGAGCTCAAGCGTTACCTGCGTGAAGCGGTGCAAGTGTCCAACGACAGCCCGGTGCTGCTCGACCACTTCCTCAACTGCGCCATCGAGATGGACGTGGATGCGGTCTGCGACGGCACCGACGTGGTGATCGGCGCGATCATGCAGCACATCGAGCAGGCCGGCGTTCACTCCGGTGACTCGGCGTGCTCGCTGCCACCTTACTCGCTGAGCAAGGAAGTGCAGGACGAAGTCCGCGTACAGGTCAAGAAAATGGCCCTGGAACTGGGCGTGGTCGGCCTGATGAACGTGCAGCTGGCCCTGCAGGGCGACAAGATCTACGTGATCGAGGTCAACCCGCGCGCCTCGCGTACCGTGCCGTTCGTGTCCAAGTGCATCGGCACCTCGCTGGCGATGATCGCCGCGCGCGTCATGGCTGGTAAAACCCTGAAAGAACTGGGCTTCACCCAGGAAATCATCCCGAACTTCTACAGCGTGAAGGAAGCCGTCTTCCCGTTCGCCAAGTTCCCAGGGGTTGACCCGATCCTCGGCCCTGAGATGAAATCCACCGGTGAAGTCATGGGTGTCGGCGACAGCTTCGGTGAAGCCTTCGCCAAGGCCCAGATGGGCGCCAGCGAAGTGCTGCCGACCGGCGGTACCGCGTTCATCAGCGTGCGCGACGACGACAAGCCGCAAGTGGCTGGCGTTGCCCGCGACCTGATCGCCCTGGGCTTCGAAGTGGTTGCAACTGCAGGTACCGCCAAGGTTATCGAAGCGGCCGGCCTGAAAGTGCGCCGTGTGAACAAGGTGACCGAGGGTCGCCCACACGTGGTCGACATGATCAAGAACGACGAAGTGTCGCTGATCATCAACACCACCGAAGGCCGCCAGTCGATCGCCGACTCCTACTCGATTCGTCGCAATGCGCTGCAGCACAAGATTTACTGCACCACCACCATTGCGGCCGGTGAAGCCATCTGCGAGGCGCTGAAATTCGGTCCGGAAAAGACCGTTCGTCGCCTGCAGGATCTGCATGCAGGACTCAAAGCATGAGCATTACCAAGTACCCGATGACCGTCCAGGGCGCTCGCGCCCTGGAAGAAGAGCATCTGTTCCTGAGCAAGACCGAGCGCCCGCGCCTGAGCCAGGCTATCGGTGAGGCCCGCGAGCTGGGCGATCTCAAGGAAAACGCCGAATACCATGCCGCCCGTGAGGAGCAGGGCATGGTCGAGGCGCGTATCCGCGATATCGAAGGCCGCCTGCAGAACTCGGTGGTGATCGACGTCACCACCATTGCCCACACCGGCAAGGTGATTTTCGGTACCACCGTGGTGCTGGCCAACACCGAAACCGATGACGAGGTGACCTACCAGATCGTCGGTGAAGATGAAGCTGACGTGAAACAAGGCAAGCTGTCGAGCAGCGCACCGATCGCCCGTGCCATCATTGGTAAGGAAGAAGGTGACACCGTGGTGGTGAAGACGCCAAGCGGTACGGTCGAGTACGAGATTGTCGAAGTCAAACACATCTGACCGGCGCCTGCGGGCGCCATCCCTCGAGGGGATCCTCTGGCAGCTGGCCCAGGTTTTCTGGGTCGGCGGCCTGTGGGTGTTCCACGTGGGGCTGGTGCCTGCGCTGAAAGTCAGTGGCCTGGCGCCGTTGCTGGTGCACGACATTGCTACACAGATCGACCGTTGGTTGATCGGCGTGGCAATGCTCGGGCTGTTGACCCAGCTGGCGGTATTGGCGAGGGTGGATGGCCTGGCGGCCTGGTGGCGGCAATTTCGCGGCCAGATGCTGTTGCTCGGTTTTGCTGCCTGCGTCAGCTACTACACTCTGCGCTACGGGATCTCCGTGGGCGAACGCTGGCAGATGTTCTGCTTTTTGGTGCTGGGTTTTTCCGGCATCGTGCTGGTGGCCCAGCCGGTTCCGGTCAGGGCGCGCAAGGCGCGCCACTGATCGGCGCCACCGTTACTTGAAGCGGTGGATGTTGGACAGCTGCTTGTTCGGCTGTGGGTTCTTGCGGTAGATCAGCGCCTTCTTGCCGATGGTCTGCACCAGCTCGGCGCGGCCGACCTTGCACAGTTCGGCGATCGCGGCGGCGCGCTCTTCACGGTCTTCCGAACGGATTTCGACCTTGATCAGCTCGTGATCGGCCAGGGCGCGTTCCAGTTCGGCGGCGACGCCTTCGTTCACACCGTTGCCAGCAACGATCAGGACCGGCTTCAGGTCATGACCAATGGACTTGTATTGCTTCTTCTGCTCGTTATTGAGCGGCATAATCTGACCCTTTTCGTCTGATTCTGTAAAATTGACGGGCATTTTACCCGAGGGCCCCTGGCTCCGCCCAGTCAAACACGACGCATATCATCGAGGTGCCCCGTGGTACAACGTTCCAAAAGCAGCGCAAACTGGCTGCGAGAGCATTTCAACGATCCTTTTGTGAAACAGGCGCAGAAGGATGGCTACCGCTCGCGTGCGAGCTACAAACTGCTGGAGATCCAGGAAAAAGACCGCCTGATCCGCCCCGGCATGAGCGTGATCGACCTCGGCGCAGCGCCAGGTGGCTGGTCGCAGGTGACCAGTCGTCTGATTGGTGGCCAAGGGCGGTTGATCGCCTCGGACATCCTGGAAATGGACTCGATCCCGGACGTTACCTTCATCCAGGGCGACTTTACCCAGGACGAAGTGTTGCAGCAGATCCTGCAGGCGGTCGGTGATTCGCACGTAGACCTTGTGATTTCCGATATGGCCCCCAATATGAGTGGTACGCCCGCGGTGGACATGCCGCGTGCCATGTTCCTCTGTGAACTGGCCCTGGATCTGGCTACCCGCGTGCTCAAGCCCGGCGGGGATTTCCTGATCAAGATCTTCCAGGGCGAGGGTTTCGACATGTACCTGAAGGACGTGCGCAGCAAGTTCGACAAGGTGCAGATGCGCAAGCCGTCGTCCTCGCGGGATCGCTCCCGCGAACAGTACCTGTTGGGCAAGGGTTTCAAGGGAGCGTGAAAGGCGTGCTGCGGGGTTGCCGATAGTTATTTCCAATCGGCGGCTCCGTCTGGATCGTCCGAACTTCGTGTAGTCTAGCTTTCACAAAGGGTTACAGACGGTGCCTGCGGATGCGTGGGTAATGTAGTAAGTTAGGGCGATGAATATCATGCGAGGCACGGCTGCGTCGTGCGCCGGCCTCAGAGGGTAGCGAATTGAACGACATGGCAAAGAATCTGATCCTCTGGTTGATCATCGCCGCCGTCCTGGTGACGGTGATGAACAACTTCTCGAGCCCTAACGAGCCGCAGACCCTCAACTATTCCGACTTCATCCAGCAGGTCAAGGATGGCAAGGTCGAGCGCGTGACCGTCGACGGCTACATCATTACCGGCAAGCGCACCGACGGCGACAACTTCAAGACCGTCCGCCCGGCCATCACCGATAACGGCCTGATCGGCGACCTGGTCGATAACCACGTCACCGTCGAAGGCAAGCAGCCTGAGCAGCAGAGCATCTGGACCCAGTTGCTGGTGGCCAGTTTCCCGATCCTGGTGATCATCGCCGTGTTCATGTTCTTCATGCGCCAGATGCAGGGCGGTGCCGGTGGTAAAGGCGGCCCGATGAGCTTCGGCAAGAGCAAGGCGCGCCTGCTGTCCGAAGATCAGGTCAAGACTACCCTGGCTGACGTTGCTGGTTGCGACGAGGCCAAGGAAGAAGTTGGCGAGCTGGTCGAGTTCCTGCGTGACCCAGGCAAGTTCCAGCGCCTGGGTGGCCGCATTCCTCGCGGTGTGTTGATGGTCGGCCCGCCCGGTACCGGTAAGACCCTGCTGGCCAAGGCCATCGCCGGCGAAGCCAAGGTGCCGTTCTTCACCATTTCCGGTTCCGACTTCGTCGAGATGTTCGTCGGCGTGGGTGCCAGCCGCGTGCGCGACATGTTCGAGCAGGCCAAGAAACATGCTCCTTGCATTATCTTCATCGACGAGATCGACGCCGTCGGCCGCCACCGTGGCGCCGGCATGGGCGGCGGTCACGACGAGCGTGAGCAGACCCTGAACCAGTTGCTGGTCGAAATGGATGGCTTCGAGATGAACGATGGCATCATCGTCATCGCCGCCACCAACCGTCCCGACGTGCTCGACCCGGCGCTGCTGCGTCCCGGTCGCTTCGACCGCCAAGTTGTGGTCGGCCTGCCGGACATCCGTGGTCGCGAGCAGATCCTCAAAGTGCACATGCGCAAGGTGCCAATCGGCGAGAACGTCAACGCGGCGGTCATCGCCCGCGGTACCCCTGGCTTCTCCGGTGCCGACCTGGCCAACCTGGTCAACGAGGCGTCGCTGTTCGCTGCCCGTTCCAGCAAGCGCGTAGTCGAGATGAAGGAGTTCGAGCTGGCCAAGGACAAGATCATGATGGGCGCCGAGCGCAAGACCATGGTCATGTCCGAGAAAGAGAAGCAGAACACCGCTTACCACGAAGCTGGCCACGCCATCGTCGGCCGTGTCGTCCCCGAGCATGATCCGGTGTACAAGGTGTCGATCATTCCGCGTGGTCGTGCCCTGGGTGTGACCATGTTCCTGCCGGAAGAAGACCGTTACAGCCTGTCCAAGCGTGCGCTGATCAGCCAGATCTGCTCGCTTTACGGCGGTCGTATCGCTGAAGAGATGACTCTGGGCTTCGATGGTGTGACCACTGGCGCCTCCAACGACATCATGCGTGCGAGCCAGATTGCCCGGAACATGGTCACCAAGTGGGGCCTGTCCGAAAAACTCGGGCCGCTGATGTACGCCGAAGAAGAGGGCGAGGTGTTCCTCGGCCGCAGCGCGGGTAGCCAGCATGCCAGCGTTTCCGGCGAGACGGCGAAGATGATCGACTCCGAAGTGCGCAGCATCATCGACCAGTGCTATGCCACGGCCAAGCAGATCCTCACCGACAATCGCGACAAGCTCGACGCCATGGCCGAGGCCTTGATGAAGTACGAAACCATCGATGCCGACCAGATCGACGACATCATGGCGGGCCGCACTCCACGTGAGCCACGTGACTGGGACAACGATGCCGGGACCTCTGGCAAGCAAGCTTCCCAGGATGATCGCCCGGAGTCGCCGATCGGCGGTCCAGCGGCTCAGCACTAAGGGTTTCTATGACCTCACAGCAGTACCCGACCCGGTTGCCTTGTGGCAACCGGGTTCTTGATTTGTCCCGTACCCATGTCATGGGTATCCTCAATGTCACCCCAGACTCGTTCTCCGATGGTGGACGCTTCAGTCAGCGCGATGCGGCCCTGCGTCATGCCGAGGAGATGGTGGCGGCCGGAGCGACCCTGATCGACGTGGGGGGCGAATCCACCCGCCCGGGTGCCCGCGCCGTTTCGCCTACCGAGGAGCTGGAGCGTGTGGCGCCGATTGTCGAGGCGATCAACAGCCGGCTCGACGTGGTCATTTCGGTCGATACCTCGACACCTGCTGTCATGCGCGAATCCGCGCGCCTCGGTGCTGGCTTGATCAATGACGTGCGCGCCCTGGAGCGCGACGGTGCGCTTGATGCGGCGGCGGATACCGGCTTGCCGGTGTGTCTCATGCACATGCGTGGCGAGCCGGGCAACATGCAGGACAATCCACAGTACGAAGATGTGACAGCCGATGTTACGCGCTATCTTGAACAGCGTATGGCCGCCTGTGCGGCGGCGGGCATCGGGGCTGAGCGCATCATCCTCGATCCGGGGTTCGGCTTTGCCAAGACCCTCGAGCACAACCTCAGCCTTTTCAAACATATGGAAGCGCTCTATCGCCTCGGCAGGCCGCTACTGGTAGGTGTCTCGCGCAAGAGCATGATCGGCCTCGCGCTGGGCCGCCCCGTCGGTGAGCGCCTGTACGGTAGCCTGGCGCTGGCGGCATTGGCCATGACCAAGGGTGCGAGCATCCTGCGGGTGCATGACGTGGCGGAAACCGTCGACGTGGTGCGCATGATCGCGGCCGTGCAGAGCGCCGAATAAGAACATTGGAGTCACTATGAGCAGAAAATACTTTGGTACCGATGGTATCCGTGGTCGCGTTGGCCAGTTCCCCATCACCCCGGACTTCATGCTGAAACTCGGCTGGGCGGCGGGCATGGCCTTCCGCAAGCAAGGCAATTGCCGTGTGCTGGTGGGCAAGGACACCCGTATCTCGGGCTATATGTTCGAATCCGCGCTGGAGGCCGGACTGTCTGCGGCCGGCGCCGACGTGATGCTGCTCGGGCCGATGCCGACGCCTGCCATCGCCTACCTGACCCGCACCTTCCATGCCGAAGCGGGTATCGTCATCAGTGCTTCGCACAATCCGCATGATGACAACGGCATCAAGTTCTTCTCCGGTGCCGGTACCAAGCTGCCGGACGAAGTCGAGCTGATGATCGAGGAACTGCTCGACCAGCCGATGACCGTCGTCGAGTCCAGCAAGCTGGGCAAGGTTTCGCGCATCAACGACGCGGCGGGGCGCTACATCGAGTTCTGCAAGAGCAGCGTGCCCAGCAGCACCAGTTTCGAAGGCCTCAAGATCGTGGTGGACTGCGCGCATGGTGCCACCTACAAGGTGGCGCCGAGTGTGTTCCGTGAGCTGGGTGCCGACGTTACCGTGCTCCACGCCGCACCGGATGGTCTGAACATCAACGAAAACTGCGGTTCGACCCATATCGAGTCGCTGCAGGCGGCGGTGCTGGTCGGGCATGCGGACATCGGCATCGCCTTCGACGGCGACGGTGACCGTGTGTTGATGGTCGATCATACCGGCACCATCGTCGATGGCGACGAGCTGCTGTTCATCATCGGTCGCGACATGCAGGAGCGCGGCAAGCTGCAAGGCGGCGTGGTCGGAACGCTGATGAGCAACCTGGGTCTGGAGTTGGCGTTCAAGGAGCTTGATATTCCGTTCGTGCGCGCCAAGGTTGGTGATCGCTACGTGATGGCCGAGCTGCTCGAACGCGAATGGCTGCTGGGTGGCGAAAATTCCGGGCATGTCGTCTGCGGCAGCCACACCACCACGGGAGATGCGATCATCGCCGCGCTGCAAGTGCTGATGGCGCTCAAGCGCCGTGGCGAGAACCTCGCCCAGGCCCGCCAGGCGGTGCGCAAGTGCCCGCAGGTGCTGATCAACGTGCGCTTTGCCGCGGGCAAGAGCGATCCCCTGGAAAACCCGTTGGTCAAAGAGGCCAGCGCCAAGGCGACCGAGGCCATGGCCGGTCGCGGTCGAGTGCTGCTGCGCAAGTCCGGTACCGAGCCGTTGGTGCGGGTGATGGTCGAAGGTGATGACGAAACCCAGGTGCGCGGCCATGCCGAGGCCCTGGCCAAGCTCGTTGAAGAAGTTTGTGCCTGAAAGAGGCTTGCCAGCGCAGATCGGGTTGGGTAAGATCTGCGCCCACTTTGACCGACGAGGTAAAGCATGCGTCGCCCCATGGTAGCTGGTAACTGGAAGATGCACGGTACCCGCGCCAGCGTCGCTGAGCTGACTCAGGGGTTGGGCAAAATGCTCATTCCCGACGGTATCGAAGTCGCGGTGTTTCCACCGGCCCTGTTCATCAATGAAGTTGTTGATGGGCTGAAAGGCAAGGGGATCATCGTTGGAGCACAGAATTCTGCGGTACAGTCCGAACAGGGCGCACTGACCGGTGAAGTTGCACCGAGTCAGTTGTCAGAAGTCGGTTGCAAGTTGGTGTTGATCGGCCATTCGGAGCGTCGCCAAATTATCGGTGAAAGCGACGAAGTGCTGAATCAAAAGTTTGCAGCCGCACAGAAAAGTGGTTTGACGCCAGTGCTCTGTGTAGGGGAAACTCTCGCCGAGCGTGAAGCAGGCAAGACGCTAGAAGTTGTAGGGCGTCAACTAAGCAGTGTAATCGACGTGTTCGGTATCGCCGCTTTTGCCAATGCAGTAATTGCCTATGAGCCTGTTTGGGCCATTGGTACAGGTTTGACGGCCTCGCCCCAGCAAGCCCAGGATGTGCATGCAGCCATCCGCAAGCAGTTGGCGGAAAAGGACGCCGAAGTTGCCCGCAAGGTGCGGCTTCTCTACGGCGGCAGCGTGAAGGCGGCTAATGCGGCCGAACTGTTCGGCATGCCGGATATCGATGGGGGGCTCATTGGTGGAGCGTCCCTGAATGCAGACGAATTCGGTGCAATTTGTCGCGCCGCAGGAAACTGAAAAATGCTGGAAACAGTCGTAGTTGTTTTTCATCTGTTGGCAGCACTGTCACTGGTAGTCATGGTGCTGCTGCAACAGGGTAAAGGTGCGGAAGCAGGTGCATCTTTCGGCGCAGGTGCTTCAAATACTGTGTTCGGAAGTCAAGGTTCCGCTACCTTTTTGAGTAAAGTTACTGCTATACTTGCTGCTACTTTCTTTTTGACTGCACTTGGGTTAGGATACTTCGCCAAGCAGCAAGCACACCAGCTGACTCAAGCCGGTTTGCCAGATCCAGCAGTGCTGGAAGTCAAAGAGCCAAAGCCGGCAGTCAATGATGATGTACCGGTGCTCCAGCAGCAGAAGAGCGAAACCACCAACTCTGGTGATGTACCTCCTCCAGCCAAAGAGCAGCAGTAACGGGTTTCAAATGTAGTATTGCCGAGGTGGTGGAATTGGTAGACACGCAACCTTGAGGTGGTTGTGCCCATAGGGTGTAGGGGTTCGAGTCCCCTTCTCGGTACCAATTGAAGCATGAGAGCCCGCTTTAGCGGGCTTTCTTGCAGGTGGAGGTCGGATTGACCCAGCACTGGGTTCAGTCTTATACTTTCGCCCCAGCTTTGTCGCGGGGTGGAGCAGCTTGGTAGCTCGTCGGGCTCATAACCCGAAGGTCGTTGGTTCAAATCCAGCCCCCGCAACCAGCTTCAGCAGAGCCCCTTTTCAGGGGCTTTTTGCTAGCCGAACAGTTTTGGCGTCGTTGTCCAACGGCGCTTTCAGGGATGGGCGCTTCGCCCATTTTTTATTTGCACAGCATGCACGAGGGGGTTCAGGTGTCGAGCAAGCTAGAACAGTTGCAGGCCTTGTTGGCCCCGGTTGTCGAGGGCCTGGGCTACCAATGCTGGGGGATCGAATACGTCTCCCAAGGCAAGCATTCGGTACTGCGTATCTACATCGACAAGGAAGGCGGCATCCTGGTGGAAGACTGCGAAGCCGTCAGCCGTCAGGCCAGCGCCATCCTCGATGTGGAAGATCCGATCAGCTCTGAATATACCCTCGAGGTGTCCTCTCCAGGCATGGACCGCCCGCTGTTCACGTTAGAACAGTTTGCAGCGCATGCCGGCGAGCAGGTGAAGATCAAGCTGCGTACGCCCTTCGAGGGCCGTCGTAACTTCCAGGGCCTTCTCCGCGGTGTGGAGGAACAGGATGTGGTGGTGCAAGTGGACCAGCACGAGTTCCTGTTGCCGATCGACTCGATCGACAAGGCCAATATTATTCCCAGTTTTGACTGAGACGTGCCGGGCCCGGCGGATGTTCCGGGGCCAATGGCTTGCGCAAGGCGAGGCGTACGATGAGCAAAGAAGTACTGCTGGTTGTTGAATCGGTATCCAACGAGAAAGGTGTACCGCCAGGCGTCATTTTCGAAGCGCTGGAAGTGGCCCTGGCCACTGCAACCAAAAAACGTTTTGAGGACGAAGTCGACCTGCGTGTGGAAATCAACCGCCACACCGGTAGCTACGAGACCTTCCGCCGCTGGACCGTGGTCGACGAAAACGACCTGGACGATCCGGCGATCGAGACCTGGCTGGAAAAGATCCAGGACACGCACCCGGATGCCAAGATCGGTGACGTGATCGAAGAGAAGATCGAGTCGATCGAGTTCGGTCGCATCGCCGCGCAGACCGCCAAGCAGGTCATCGTGCAGAAGGTCCGTGAGGCCGAGCGCGCCCAGGTGGTCGATGCCTACCGCGAGCGCGTGGGCGAGATCATCTCCGGTACCGTCAAGAAGGTCACCCGCGACAACGTCATCGTCGACCTGGGCAACAATGCCGAGGCGCTGCTGGCGCGCGAAGACATCATTCCCCGTGAGACCTTCCGTGTCGGCGTGCGCCTGCGTGCGCTGCTCAAGGAAATCCGCACCGAGAACCGCGGCCCACAGCTGATCCTGTCGCGCACCGCGCCGCAGATGCTGATCGAGCTGTTCCGCATCGAAGTGCCGGAAATCGCCGAAGGCCTCATCGAAGTCATGGCCGCGTCCCGTGATCCGGGTTCGCGTGCCAAGATCGCCGTCCGCTCCAAGGACAAGCGCATCGACCCGCAGGGTGCCTGTATCGGCATGCGTGGTTCGCGCGTCCAGGCCGTATCCGGCGAGCTGGGTGGCGAGCGTGTGGATATCGTCCTCTGGGACGAGAACCCGGCGCAGTTCGTCATCAACGCCATGTCGCCGGCAGAGGTTGCCGCGATCATCGTTGACGAGGACGCCCATGCGATGGATATCGCCGTTGCCGAGGACAACCTGGCCCAGGCGATTGGCCGTGGTGGCCAGAACGTCCGCCTGGCCAGCCAGCTGACCGCCTGGACCCTGAACGTGATGACCGAGAAGGACATCCAGGCCAAGCAGCAAGCTGAAACCGGCGACATCCTGCGTAATTTTGTCGAGGAACTGGAAGTCGACGAGGAGCTGGCGCAAGTGCTGGTCGACGAAGGCTTTACCAGTCTCGAAGAAATTGCCTACGTACCGTTGGAAGAAATGCTCAACATCGATGGCTTTGACGAGGAAATCGTCAATGAGCTCCGCGCTCGAGCCAAGGACCGTTTGTTGACCAAGGCCATCGCTACCGAAGAAAAACTGGCAGACGCCCATCCGGCCGAAGACCTGCTCTCCCTCGAGGGCATGGACAAGGACCTGGCGGCGGAACTGGCGGTGCGCGGCGTGGTTAACCGCGAAGACCTGGCCGAGCAGTCGATCGACGACCTGCTCGACATCGACGGCATCGACGAAGAGCGTGCCGGCAAGTTGATCATGGCCGCCCGAGCCCACTGGTTCGAGTAATTAGGCGCGGCCTGAGGAGAGAAGTGCATGACGCAAGTCACGGTGAAAGAACTGGCCCAAGAGGTCGAGGCACCGGTAGAGCGCCTGCTGCAGCAGATGCGTGAGGCAGGTCTGCCGCACACCGACGCCGGTCAGGTAGTGACCGACAATGAGAAGCAGACCCTGCTGACTCATTTGAAGAGCAGCCACAAGAGCAAGGCGGAAGAGCCGCGCAAGATTACCTTGCAGCGCAAGACCACCAGCACTCTGCGTGTCGCCGGTAGCAAGAGCATCAGCGTAGAAGTACGCAAGAAGAAAGTATTCGTGCAGCGCAGCCCGGAAGAGATCCAGGCTGAGCAGAAGCGCGAACAGGAAGAGCGCCGTGCGGCTGAGAACGCAGCCCGCGAGAAAGTCGAAGCCGAAGTCCGCCAGCGCAACGAGGAGCAGGCACGCCGTCAGGCCGCTGAAGCTTCGACCGCCGCGCCAGCGGCCAAGGCTGAGCCTGTTGCCGTTGCCGCTCCGGTAGTGGCCAACGCGCCGGTATCCGAAGACGCCGCTGCGCGTGCTGCCGAACGCAAGAAAGACGAGACTCGTCGCAACGAGAGCCGTAGCCGTGATGACGATCGTCGCGGTGGTGGCCAGGCTACCGCCGGCCGCGGCGAAGCGCCGCGCATGTCGGTCAAGGTCAAGGTCAAGGAGAAGGAAAAGGCTCCGACTCCGCGCGCCGCGCCGCGTACCACCGATGAAGAAAGCGATGGCTTCCGTCGCCGCGGTGGCAAGGGTAAAGGCAAGAAGCGCAATGCCCATGGCTTCCAGAGCCCGACTGGCCCGGTTATCCGTGACGTGGCGATTGGCGAGACCATCACGGTCTCCGATCTGGCCAACCAGATGTCCGTCAAGGGCGCTGAAGTGGTCAAGTTCATGTTCAAGATGGGTACCCCGGTCACCATCAACCAGGTGCTCGACCAGGAAACCGCTCAGCTGGTAGCAGAAGAGCTGGGCCACAAGGTCACCCTGATCAGCGACACCGCCCTGGAAGACTCCCTGGCCGAATCGCTGAAGTTCGAAGGCGAGACCACTTCGCGTGCGCCGGTCGTGACCGTCATGGGCCACGTCGACCACGGCAAGACCTCGCTGCTCGACTACATCCGTCGTGCCAAGGTTGCTGCTGGCGAGGCCGGTGGTATCACCCAGCACATCGGTGCGTACCACGTCGAAACCGACCGTGGCATGGTTACCTTCCTCGACACCCCTGGTCACGCTGCGTTTACGCAAATGCGCGCCCGTGGTGCCAAGGCGACCGACATCGTCATCCTGGTGGTGGCGGCGGACGATGGCGTGATGCCGCAGACCCGCGAAGCCGTGCAGCATGCCAAGGCAGCTGGCGTACCGCTGGTTGTTGCAGTGAACAAGATCGACAAGCCAGGCGCAGACCTCGACCGCATTCGCAACGAGCTGTCCGTCGAAGGCGTGACCTCCGAGGAATGGGGTGGTGACACGCCGTTCGTCAAGGTTTCGGCGAAGATGGGTACCGGCGTCGACGAACTGCTCGAAGCGGTACTGCTGCAGGCCGAGATCCTCGAACTCAAGGCCACCCCGACCGCACCTGGTCGTGGTGTCGTGGTCGAGTCGCGTCTGGACAAGGGCCGTGGCCCGGTGGCGACCATCCTGGTTCAGGACGGTACCCTGCGTCAGGGCGACATGGTCCTGGTCGGCTCCAACTATGGCCGCGTGCGTGCCATGCTCGACGAGAACGGCAAGCCTGTGAAGGAAGCCGGCCCGTCGATCCCGGTCGAGATCCTCGGCCTGGATGGTACGCCGGACGCCGGTGAAGAGATGTCGGTGGTTGCAGACGAGAAGAAAGCGCGTGAAGTTGCGCTGTTCCGTCAAGGCAAGTTCCGCGAGGTCAAGCTGGCCCGTGCTCACGCCGGCAAGCTGGAAAACATCTTCGAGACCATGGGTCAGGAAGAGAAGAAGACCCTCAACATCGTCCTCAAGACCGACGTGCGCGGTTCCCTCGAGGCGCTGCAAGGTTCGCTCGGCGGCCTGGGCAACGACGAGGTTCAGGTTCGCGTCATCGGTGGCGGCGTCGGTGGTATCACCGAAAGCGATGCCAACCTGGCGCTGGCGTCCAATGCTGTACTGTTCGGCTTCAACGTGCGTGCCGATGCCGGCGCGCGCAAGATCGTCGAGCAGGAAGGTCTGGATATGCGTTACTACAACGTGATCTACGACATCATCGAAGACGTCAAGAAAGCCCTGACCGGCATGCTCGGCAGCGATGTTCGCGAGAACATCCTGGGTGTCGCCGAAGTCCGTGACGTGTTCCGTTCGCCGAAGTTCGGCGCCATCGCTGGCTGTATGGTCATCGAGGGTACCGTGTACCGCAACCGTCCGATCCGCGTTCTGCGCGACGACGTGGTGATCTTCGAAGGCGAGCTGGAATCGCTGCGTCGCTTCAAGGACGATGCCTCCGAAGTACGCAACGGCATGGAGTGCGGTATTGGCGTCAAGAGCTACAACGACGTCAAGGTCGGCGACAAGATCGAAGTGTTCGAGAAAGTCCAGGTGGCTCGTACCCTGTAAGGGCCGAGCGTGGTGCAGGACCCGCCCCAGGGCGGTTGCCTGAACCTCTGAAGGTAGCGCCCGGTCAGGCTTCGAGCTTGACCGGGCGTTTGCCGCTTTAAGATACAGGTAGCAAGAATGGCAAAAGAATATAGCCGTACCCAACGTATCGGTGATCAGATGCAGCGTGAGCTGGCAGAGCTGATCCGCCGTGAAGTCAAAGACCCGCGTGTCGGCCTGGTGACCATCACCGCCGTCGACGTCAGCCGTGACCTGGGCCATGCCAAGGTCTTCATCACCGTCATGGGTGAAGAAACCCCGGACGCTGTCAAGCAGTCGCTCAAGGCCTTGAACAGCGCCGCCAGCTTCCTGCGACTGCACCTGGGCCGCTCGATGCAGCTGCGCAGCGTGCCGCAGCTGCATTTCCACTTCGATGAAAGCGTGAGCCGCGGTGTGCATCTGTCAGCGCTGATCGAGCGTGCGGTGGCCGAAGACCGCCAGCACCAGGATGCCGACGCGCCGGACACCAAGGAGTAAGTGGTGGCCCAGGTCAAACGTATCCGCCGCAACGTCAGCGGCATCATCCTGCTCGACAAGCCGCTGGGGTTCACCTCCAACGCTGCCCTGCAGAAGGTCCGCTGGCTGCTCAACGCCGAGAAGGCTGGCCACACCGGCAGCCTCGACCCGCTGGCCACCGGCGTGCTGCCGTTGTGCTTCGGGGAGGCCACCAAGTTCTCGCAGTACCTGCTCGATTCCGACAAGGGCTACGAGACGGTTATGCAGATGGGCCAGACCACCACCACCGGGGACGCCGAAGGCGAAGTGCTGAAGACCCGCGACGTGACCGTTGGTCGCGCCGACATCGAAGCGGTCATCCCGCGTTTTCGCGGTGAAATCCAGCAGGTGCCGCCGATGTACTCGGCCCTCAAGCGCGATGGCCAGCCGCTGTACAAACTGGCGCGCGCAGGAGAGGTAGTGGAGCGTGAGGCGCGTTCTGTTACTATTGGCCGGTTGGACCTGCTGGAGTGCAAAGGCACCCGGGCACGCCTGTCGGTTGGCTGCAGCAAGGGCACCTATATCCGCACCCTGGTGGAGGATATGGGCGAGGCGTTGGGCTGTGGTGCCTACGTCGCCGAGTTGCGCCGCACCCAGGCCGGCCCTTTCGAGCTGGCCCAGACCGTCACGCTCGAAGAGCTGGAACAGGCTCACGCCGAAGGTGGCAACGAAGCGCTCGATCGCTTCCTGATGCCCTCGGACAGCGGCTTGCAGGACTGGCCATTGGTGGTATTGTCCGAGCACAGCGCGTTCTACTGGCTGCATGGCCAGGCAGTACGTGCGCCGGACGCACCGCAATTCGGCATGGTCCGCGTACAGGATCACAATGCCCGCTTCATCGGTATCGGTGAGGTGAGCGAAGACGGGCGCATTGCGCCGCGTCGACTGATTCGGTCGGAATGACCGATACCACAGGGCGAGGTCAACGCTTTGCCCTGCGGATTCGAGGATGGCTGTCAGTAGGCACGGTCATTACTCTTTTTATTAATACAGGGATCCAGTCCCTGGCCTATTGGACCCCGCTTGCGGGATCCGTTTATCAGGAGAAGCCAAATGGCCCTCAGCGTCGAAGAAAAAGCTCAGATCGTTGCAGACTATCAGCAAGCCGCCGGCGACACCGGTAGCCCGGAAGTACAGGTTGCCCTGCTGACCTTCAACATCAACAAGCTGCAAGGCCACTTCAAGGCCAACGAAAAAGACCACCACTCCCGTCGTGGTCTGATCCGTATGGTCAACCAGCGTCGTAAGCTGCTGGATTACCTGAAGGGTAAAGACACCACTCGTTACAGCGCCCTGATCGGTCGCCTGGGCCTGCGTCGCTAATAGCGGCCTGGCCAGTGGTGTTGCATGGTGTGTCGCATTCTTCGGCAACGCTGTCTATCAGCGCTGCCGTTGGACACGCCGCGCGATCTGCGAGGTTGGCAGCCTGGTGTGCCGAGCGGTTTATCCGCCCGGCGCCAGGCTCCCAGCCTCGTGTTGTATCTGGACGGTCAATGGGGCCGATTCCCCGTTCTGCCCAAGAATTCGCAAGAACCAGTTCCCCCAAGAGCCACTGAAAAAGGTAGGAAACCGTGAACCCGGTAATCAAGCAATTCCAGTTCGGTCAATCGACCGTTACCCTCGAAACGGGCCGCATTGCCCGTCAGGCCACCGGCGCCGTGCTGGTCACCGTCGACAACGATGTCACCGTGCTGGTGACCGTGGTCGGTGCCAAGCATGCCGATCCGAGCAAGGGCTTCTTCCCGCTGTCCGTGCACTACCAGGAAAAGACCTACGCCGCTGGCAAGATCCCAGGTGGTTTCTTCAAGCGTGAAGGCCGCCCATCCGAAAAAGAAACCCTGACTTCGCGCCTGATCGACCGCCCGATCCGCCCGCTGTTCCCTGAAGGTTTCATGAACGAAGTGCAGGTTGTCTGCACCGTGGTTTCCACCAGCAAGAAGACCGATCCGGACATCGCTGCGATGATCGGTACCTCGGCTGCCCTGGCCATCTCGGGCATTCCGTTCGAAGGCCCGATCGGCGCCGCCCGCGTTGCCTTCCACGAAAGCACCGGCTACCTGCTGAACCCGACCTACGAGCAGCAGGCCGCTTCGAGCCTGGACATGGTCGTTGCCGGTACCGAGTCGGCCGTACTGATGGTTGAATCGGAAGCCAAAGAGCTGACCGAAGACCAGATGCTGGGCGCCGTGCTGTTCGCCCACGACGAATTCCAGGCCGTGATCAAGGCTGTCAAAGAGCTGGCTGCCGAAGCCGCCAAGCCGACCTGGGACTGGAAACCTGCCGTTGCCAACACCGAGCTGTTCAACGCCATCCGCGCCGAGTTCGGCGAAGCGGTGTCGCAGGGCTACACCATCACCGTCAAGGCCGACCGCTACGCGCGCCTGGGCGAGCTGCGCGATCAGGCGGTCGCCAAGTTCTCCGGTGAAGAAGGCCAGCCATCGGCTGGTGAAGTCAAAGACATCTTCGGCGAGATCGAATACCGCACCGTTCGCGAAAACATCGTCAACGGCAAGCCACGTATCGACGGTCGCGACACCAAGACCGTGCGCCCGCTGAACATCGAAGTCGGCGTTCTGCCGAAGACCCACGGTTCGGCCTTGTTCACCCGTGGCGAAACCCAGGCCCTGGTCGTCGCGACCCTGGGTACCGCCCGTGACGCCCAGCTGCTGGACACCCTCGAAGGCGAGAAGAAAGACCCCTTCATGCTGCACTACAACTTCCCGCCGTTCTCGGTAGGCGAGTGTGGTCGCATGGGCGGTGCTGGCCGTCGTGAAATCGGCCACGGCCGTCTGGCCCGTCGTTCGGTACAGGCCATGCTGCCGGCCGCTGACGTGTTCCCGTACACCATCCGCGTGGTATCGGAAATCACCGAGTCCAACGGCTCCAGCTCCATGGCTTCGGTCTGCGGTGCCTCCCTGGCGCTGATGGACGCGGGCGTGCCGATGAAGGCGCCGGTTGCCGGTATCGCCATGGGCCTGGTCAAGGAAGGCGAGAAGTTCGCCGTACTGACCGACATCCTGGGTGACGAAGACCACCTCGGCGACATGGACTTCAAGGTAGCCGGTACCGCCAAAGGCGTCACCGCGCTGCAGATGGACATCAAGATCAACGGCATCACCGAAGAGATCATGGAAATCGCCCTGGGCCAGGCCCTGGAAGCGCGTCTCAACATCCTCGGCCAGATGAACCAGATCATCGGCGAGTCGCGTACCGAGCTGTCGGCCAACGCACCGACCATGATCGCGATGAAGATCGACACCGACAAGATCCGTGACGTCATCGGTAAAGGCGGCGCCACCATTCGCGCCATCTGCGAAGAGACCAAGGCTTCGATCGACATCGAAGACGACGGCTCGATCAAGATCTTCGGCGAAACCAAGGAAGCCGCGGACGCTGCCAAGCAGCGCATCCTGGGCATCACCGCCGAGGCCGAGATCGGCAAGATCTACGTCGGCAAGGTCGAGCGCATCGTCGACTTCGGTGCCTTCGTCAACATCCTGCCGGGCAAGGACGGCCTGGTGCACATCTCCATGCTGAGCGATGCTCGCGTCGAGAAGGTCACCGACGTGCTGAAGGAAGGCCAGGAAGTCGAAGTACTGGTACTGGACGTGGACAACCGCGGCCGTATCAAGCTGTCGATCAAGGACGTTGCCGCTGCCAAGGCATCGGGCGTCTAAGCCTTTCAAGGCTAAAGGAAGGACCCTCCGGGGTCCTTTTTTTATGCCCGCCGCAAAATAGTTGAGAGCATGCATCTTGCACGTGGCTTTTTTACCGGGATTGCAAAATGCACGGTAACGGCTTCATCTATCTCTGCTTAACTCATTGATTTCAAAGGTTTTATAGGGCGTGCAAAAACTGGCACAGCCCCTGCAACTACCTTACTACCTGACGCCAGGACCCAAGGCGCAGACCTTTCGAAAAAACAGGAGTGACCCATATGAAGAAGTTCGCCATTGCTGCCGCTACTGCTACCGCTCTGACCCTGACCATGGCTAACGCGGCATTTGCTGCCCAGTCCACCCAGGCCCCGATGACGCTTGCGGCCGGTGAGGTGACCAAAGCCAAGGAAGCCACTTCCGACACCTGGATCACCACCAAGGTGAAGGCTGACCTGATGACCGAGAAAGGCGTGCCAGGCAGTGACATCAAGGTCGAAACCAACAAAGGCGTAGTGTCCCTGTCTTCGGACGTGGCCATTACCGATGCACAGAAAGACATGGCGGTTGCCATCGCCAAGAAGATCAAAGGCGTACAGGCCGTCTCGGCTGATGGCCTGAAAGCCGAATAAGGATTGTCCCGTCGGCCAAAAGGATTTGGCCACCCCTTCAAGCAAAAGCCCCGGCCATCGCCGGGGCTTTTCTATGGGCATTCAGGAAGGCGGCTTCAGCTCACCGGGTTTCGGGCGATCACATCGCTCTCGAAGCACACCTGTTCTTCGATCAGCGGCTCCACCAGGGGGCGGCTGTCGCGAAAATGCGCGGTCCTGGTATGCGCCTCGTACGCCTCATCGTCCTGGTAGATCTCGTACAGGTAGATGACGTCGGCATCCTCCCGGTCCTGCGAGACATCGAATACCAGGCAACCCGGCTCGGTGGCGACCGATGCCGCGGCGTTGGCATTGATGGCTGCCAGGAAGGCATCGGCGGCACCGGGTTTCACCCGCGTCTTGATAAATAGGCAGTACACATGACGCTCCTTTTGTTTTAAATTCTATTGTGAATTGTATACAAGAAAGGAGCCGCGCTCATGTCCGATCTACCTGCCCGCCCAGGCCGTCTCAATGGCCTGCGGCACATCGCCCTGCTGGTCCCCAACCTGGAGGAGTGCGAGCGCTTCTACGTGGATGTGCTGGGCATGGAGGTGCTCAACCGTGCCAACGAAGACCTGGTCTACCTCACTTGCGGCAACGACAACCTGTCGCTCGGGCGCGGCGCAGGCGCGGCCAACGGCCTACAGACCTTGGATCACTATGGTTTCATCGTCGACAGCGTGGAGGAACTGGAAGCCTGGTACCAGTACTTCAAGGCCCATGGCGTGACGCTGCTGGACCGCCCGTTCAATCACGGCGATGGCGCGCGCAGCTTCCATTTGCTGGACCCGGCGGGGAACAAGGTGCAGCCGCTGTATCACCCGGCGGTGTCGGGACAACGGCTGGCCTGACCGTATCTATCACTTGCGCTGCCCTTATCGCCGGCAAGCCGGCTCCCACAGAGGTACAGTGTGTATCTGTGGGAGCCGGCTTGCCGGCGATGAGGGCTACTCGGTCGAGAGCTACTCGGCATCCAGGTGCATCGGCGTCACCACGCGGCCATCGCTCTCGGCCTGGCCGAGGTTGGTGTCGATGAAGTACACGCGGTCATCTTCCAGCTGGCCCTTGTCCACCAGGTAGTCCTTGATGCTGCTGGCCCGCTCCTGGCCCAGGTTGCGCAGCAACACGGCGCTTTCCGCCCAGGACTTGATGACCGCTTCACGCAGCTTGGCGCTGCGCTCGTCACGGCCCAGGTTCTGCCAATCAGCTGGAGGCTGCTGTTTCAGGCGTGCACGATAGATGCCCTCGAGCATCGCCGGTTTGTCGCTGTCGTCCACCACCAGCAACGAGGCATTGGCCGGGACCTTGTCGCCCCGACGCTGGAGGATCTTGTACCAGGTGGCCTGGTACTCGCGCTCCAGACGCTGCTGGGCGATCAGCGGGCCGTCACTGCTCTGGGCCGCCGTGCCTTCGATTTCCAGGCGCAGCTCGGGGCGCTCCTTGAGGGCCGAGGCGAGCTTGTCCAGGGACGCTTGAACCTCGGGCGTAAGGTCGCTCGAGCCGGCGGCGAACGACACGTTGCCGAGATCTTCCGCGCCACCCCCCGAGACCAGCCCGCCAAGCAGTTTGAACGGCGCCTGCGCCGCGCGCAGCACCAGGTTGCGCAGGGTCTGCCAGACGATCGGCATCACGCTGAACTGAGGGTTGTTCAGGTCGCCCGAAACCGGCAGTTCGATGGAAATCTTGCCTTCGGTATCCTTGAGCAAGGCCACCGCCAGGCGGATGGGCAGATCCACCGCGTCAGGGCTGTCGACTTTCTCACCCAGCTGCAGTTGCTCGACCACCACTTTGTTTTCGGCCTTGAGCTGGCCATTGGTGATCAGGTAGTGAAGGTCCAGGTTCAACCGCCCCTTGCGGATGCGAAACCCTGCGAACTTGCCCGAGTAGGGCGTCAGGGTGGTCAGCTCGACGCGTTTGAAGCTGGTGGCGATATCGAGACTGGCCAGCGGGCTGAACGGGTTTAGTGCCCCCTTGATGGTCACAGGCGCGTAACGGTCGACCTTGCCCTTGATGTCCACCTTGGCGGGCGTGGGCTTGCGGTTGTCGATGGTTCCGATCTGGCCGTTGAGCTGCTGTACCGCGGTGGCGAAGTTAGGCGTCAGGGTCAGGTCGGCGAAGTTGGCCGAGCCATCGTTGATGCCGATCTGGCCGATGCGGATGCCCAGCTCCTTGCCGCTACCGGCAGCAGCGGGCTTGCTCGGGGCCGAGGCAGGCTTGTCGGCGGGTTGCGGGATCAGCAGGTCGTCGACGTTGGTGGTGCGGTCTTCGTTGATGATGAAGCGCGCGTAGGGTTGCAGCAGGGTGACCTTGTCGATCGACAGGGCATCGCCATGCACGTACGACAGGCCATCGACGTTGACCTGTTGCCATTTGACGAAGTCGCGGTTCTTGATGGTGTCCAGGGTGTGCAGTTGGTTGGCCTGGGCCTTGCCGGTGATGGTGAAGGCCAGCGGCTCGGTGCTCTTGAGGTCGACCTTGAGGTCGCTGGAGAGCATGCCACTGCGCAGCTCCAGGCGGATGAACGGGCTGATGTAGGCCTGGGCCACCCGCAGGTCGATATCGCGGGTGGCAACGTCGAGCTTGGCCGAGACCGGTGCCAGGTTGACCTGGCCTGCGGCCTGCAGCCTGCCCTGCTTGCCCACGCCGGTGTCGAGCTTGAGGGTGAAGGGCGACTGGTTGAGGCTGTCGAAATTCTGCACGTCGAGGTTGCGCGGGCCGACATCCAGGGCCACGGGCTCTTTCTGGCTACGATCGGTCAGGTGGACCATGTAGTTGCGCGCCTGCACGTCCTTGAGCAGGACCTGCCAGGGCTTGCTCGGCTCTTTGGCAGCCTGTTCTTCCGGGGTGGGTTCGGCGGCGGCGGGCTCGGCCTTTTCCTTTGGCGTGGCCTTGGCCGGCTGGCTGGCGAACAGCTTCTGCCAGTCGAGCTGGCCGTCCTTCTCCAGGGCTGCCCAGGTTTCCAGCTTGTCGCTGCGGATCTTGCCGACGGTGACCAACTGCTTGGCCAGGTCGATGGAGGTTTCACTGACCTCCAGGCTGGCCAGGCGCGCCAGTGGGCGGCCATCCGGTGCCTTGATGGCAAAGGGCGCGACCCGCACCGAGGTGTTGTCGAGCAGCAGCTCGGTTTCCTTGGAAAGGTTGAGCTTGTAGTGGGTGTCGAGGCTGACCATGCCGTCTTCCAGCACCAGCGGCACGGCGTCGCGCACGTAAGGCCAGAACAGCTTCATCTTGCCGTCGGTGACTTTCAGCGTGCCCTCCGAAGCGATCGGCGTCAGGCTGAGCGTGCCGCTCCAGTCGATACGCCCACCCGCCGGGCCGTTGGCCACCAGGGTCATGTCGGCGTTGTCGTCGGGGAGGGTGCTGAGGTTCTTCAGCTCCAGGTTCATCGAGTCGTAGAGAAACTCGATCGGCTCGCTCGGGCGCAGGTCCTGGAAGTGCAGGTAACCCTCGCTCAGCTTGATGCTGGCAACGCGCAGCGGGAACGGGTCGCTTGGCGGTTCCTCGGCTTTGGGCTCGCTGGGCGGGAGCTTGAACAGCTGGGCCAGGTTGAGGCTGCCGTCCTTGGCGAACAGCAACTCGGTACGCGGCTTGTCCAGCTCTACCGCGTCGAGGCGCAGGGCCTTGGTCCACAGGCTGTCGAGGGACAGGTTGGCGTAGAGACGCTCGAATCCGACCTGCTCCTTGCCGGGTTCGCCGATCTGCAGGCCCCACAGGGTCAGTTCGAGGCTGAACGGATTGAGTTCGATGCGCTGCAGATGCGCCGGCACCGTGGCGTACTGCGCCAGTTGCTGGTTGGCGATGCGCAGGGCGATGCCGGGGAGAATGAAAAAGCCGAGCAGGCTGTACAGGGCCACGAGGGCCACGAGTGCGCCGAGGGCGCGGGTCAATCCTTTGGGCATGTGTCGCTTCGTCTGTATCAGGCTGGAGTGCTTGGAGTATGGCACGTTAAATCGGTTCCGATGAACGGACCAAAATACCTCATTCGACGCCCATGCGCCGCCTGGCGCGCTGCGCCGAGCCATTGCGCATGGCCCAGCGCAGCACCGGCGCGGTATTGCTCAGGCCCAGGCGGATCATGCGCCGCTCGACCGCGCCCTGGTGCAGGCCGAGCATTGCGCTGGCCCAGTCCGGCAGCAGGTCGATGCCGGCCTTGAGCATCAGCTTGCCCACCGGCTCGGCCAGGCGGCTGGGGGCCGGGGCCTTGAGCAGGATATCGACCACCTCGAGGCTGCGCGCATCGCACTGCAACTGCGGGCGCATGCGCCGCAGGTAGGCATCCACCTCGGCACAGGAACGGGGTACGTCGCGCGCGCCAAGGCGTTCGGCGATCAGGGCGATCTCGTTGTAGTAGGTGTCCTGCGCGCTACGCGGCAGACCAGGATTGCGGTAGCGCAGGTGGGCAGCGAGGAAGCTGCTGACTTCGGCCACATGCACCCAGGTCAGCAGGTCGGGGTCGCTGGCCGCGTAGGGGCGGCCATCGGCCGCGGTGCCGACCACCTTGAGGTGGATGGTGCGGACCTTGTCGATCAGCCACTCGGCGTCACGGGTCGAACCGAAGGTGGTGCCGGAAATGAACTGGCTGGTGCGGCGCAGGCGGCCGAGCAGGTCCTGGCGAAAGTTCGAATGGTCCCAGACCCCGGCCAGGGCCAGCGGATGCAGCAGTTGCAGCATCAGCGCGCTGATCCCGCCTACCAGCATGCTGGGGAAGTCGCCGTGTACCTGCCAGCTGATGCTCTGTGGGCCGAACAGGCCGGGATCGCCCTTGGGCGACTCCAGGTCGAGCTGGCCGAGGGCCAGCCCGGTGAGGCTCATGACTTGGGTTTCGATGCGGCGACGCAAGGCTTCCATGGCGACCTGTGCTGGCCGCCATGGCGGCCGTCTATGGGGTTGGGCGATTGTCGTCCAGTCGGGCACCGCCCGGGCTGGTGGGCGCGTGCGTTTCGAACGCGCCTCCCTGTACATGATAAACCGTGGGCTCCTCGGAAAAATATGGTGTCAGGTGGGCCATGAAGACCTGATGGTCTTCACTGGCCTCGAAACCCGGCGTGTGGTCCTCGAGTGTCTGCCATTGCACGATCAGGTCGAACTGATGAGGGCTCTCGATCCCTTGCGTGAGCATATGGCTGACGTGACCCTTGGCTCGGCTGAGCAACGGGGCGACCTCGGCGAATGCGTGCGTGAAGGTATCGACGTGGGTCGGACGAATGGGAAGCAGGGCAATTTCGTAGATCATGGCGGTCCTTGAAGTCGAAAAGGGTGGCAGGTGCTTCAAGCGCTGGCGGGGTCGGCCAAGGGCACGACCGCAATGGCGATCTTCCCCTGCAGGCCATTGTTGGCGCTTTGCAGCCGGGCATGGGCGAAGGGAACCTCAGCGAGGGAGTAGACGGCGCCCACGTGTGGCTTCAGTTGCCCGCGTTCGACCAGCGCGCTCAACTCGTCGAGCTTGCCGCGGTGCTGCCGGGTGAAGACGAAGTGGTAACTCGCGTTGCGGCCCCAGGCCTGGATCAGGTTCTGCGGTTGCGCGATGTCCACGATCGACACCACGCGCCCCAGTTGCGCCAGGACGTCCGGGCTGCGTGCCAGGGTATCGCCACCGATGGTGTCGAAGACCACGTCGACGCCTTGGCCCCCGGTTTCCCGCTGGACGACATCGACATAATCCTGATGCTCATAGTCGATGACCACGTCCGCGCCCATTTGCCGCACGAATTCGGCATTGGCCTCGCGCACGGTGGTGAACACCCTTGCGCCCATGGCCTTGGCCAGCTGGATCGCCACGTGGCCGACACCACCTGCGCCGCCGTGAATCAGGATGCGCTCGCCCACCCTGAGCGCCGCACGCACTACCAGGGCCTCCCAGGCCGTGCCGCCGACCAGGCTCAGGCTGGCTGCCTCCAGGTGGCTCAGCGAAGGCGGCTTCAGGCCGATGATGTCTTCGGCGGCGACGTGGTACTCGGCATAGCTGCCCGCCCCGTCGAAGATCTGCGGCGTGTACCACACCTCGTCGCCCGGCCTGAACGCGGTCACACCCGGCCCGACGGCTTCGACGACGCCGGAAACGTCGTGCCCGGTAATGGCCGGGAGGGGCACCAGGTCGGGGTAGTCGCCACGCCGAACCTGGTAATCCAGGGGGTTGATGGAGGTGGCATGCACCCGGACCAGCACCTGTCCGGCCTGCGGCACCGGTTTGGCGACATCGCGATAGGCGAATGCGTGCGGGCCGCCAAAGGAATCCAGTATCAACGCTTTCATGGTGTTTCCTTGCTTCGATAAAAAGGGATATCGGGAAATATCGATATATCAAGTAGAGTTAAATTGCTGTTCTATGCCTTGGCACCTGCCAGGTGCCGCAGTTGTTGCCTCCTTGGGTTAGATAAAAGGGTTCGCTAAAACGGGATATCGGGAAAAGTCGATGTGTAGAGATAAAAGTAAAACCTACAACTCACTCCCGATCAGCTCGGCGAGCGCGCTGATGGCTGCTTCGTTGCGCTTGTAATAGGTCCACTGGCCAATTCGCCGGACTTCGACCAGGCCTGCACGCTGCAGGGTGGCCAGGTAGTCGGACACCGTCGACTGCGACAGCCCGACGCCTTCCTGGATGCTGCTCACACAGACGCCCACGGTATGAACGTCACCTTCGTCCTGGGGAGGAAAGTGTTTCACCGGGTCTTTCAGGCCTTTGAGGATCTCGAGACGGGTACGGTTCGAGAGTGCCTTGAATATGTCGAGCAGTTCCATGGCGCGATAATATCGGGATTTACCGATATGTCAATGCGGTAAAGGATGATCGGGGCGGCGGTGGCGGCCGCCCCAAGGGTTCTACTGGTTGAGACGTTTGTCGATCAGGCCCTGGACCACGCTGGGGTCGGCGAGGGTGGATGTATCCCCCAGGTTGTCCAGCTCGTTGCAGGCGATCTTGCGCAGGATGCGCCGCATGATCTTGCCCGAGCGGGTCTTGGGCAGGGCGGGCGCCCACTGGATCAGCTCGGGCTTGGCGAAGCTGCCGATTTCCTTGCTGACCAGGGCCAGCAGTTCGGCCTTGAGCGCATCATCCGGTTCTATACCGTTCATGGGGGTGACGAAGGCATAGACGCCCTGGCCCTTGAGGTCATGGGGATAACCGACCACCGCGGCTTCGGCGACGCTGTCGTGCAGCACCAGCGCGCTCTCCACCTCGGCGGTGCCGATGCGGTGGCCGGAGACGTTGATTACGTCGTCGATGCGCCCGGTGATCCAGTAGTCGCCATCGGCGTCGCGGCGGGCGCCGTCGCCGGTGAAGTAATAGCCGGGCATGGGCTTGAAGTAGGTGTCGACCATGCGCTGGTGATCGCCGTAGACGCTGCGGATCTGCCCGGGCCAGCTGGCCCTGATCGCCAGCAGGCCGGCGCCTGGCCCCTCGATGAGCTTGCCCTTTTCATCCAGCAGCACAGGCTGCACGCCGAACATCGGTTGGGTGGCGCAACCGGGCTTGAGCCTTTGTGTGCCGGGAAGGGGCGTGAGCATGATGCCGCCGGTCTCGGTCTGCCACCAGGTGTCGACGATGGGGCAGCGTTTCTGCCCGACCGCCTCGAAGTACCATTCCCAGGCCTCCGGGTTGATCGGCTCGCCGACGCTGCCGAGCAGGCGCAGGCTCTGGCGCGAGGTGCCCTGCAGCGGGCCGGAGCCTTCACGCATCAGGGCCCGCAACGCGGTGGGCGCGGTGTAGAAGATGTTCACCTTATGCTTGTCCACCACCTCCCAGAAACGCGAGGTGTCGGGGTAGTTGGGCACGCCTTCGAACATCAGCGAGATCGCGCCGTTGGCCAGCGGACCATAGACGATATAGCTGTGGCCGGTGACCCAGCCGACGTCGGCGGTGCACCAGAACACTTCGCCGTCGCGGTAATCGAATACCACTTTGAAGGTCATCGTGGCCTGCAGCAGGTAGCCGGCGGTGCTGTGCAGCACGCCCTTGGGTTTGCCGGTGCTGCCGGAGGTGTAGAGGATGAACAGCGGGTCCTCGGCGTTCATCGGTTCGGGCGGGCAGTCGTCACCGGCCTTTGCCGTTGCCTCGTGGTACCAAAGGTCACGGCCTTCGCTCCAGCTGACGTCGCCGCCGGTGCGCTTGACCACGAGCACACTGCTGACGGCCGGGCAGCTGGCCAGCGCCTTGTCGACATTCTGCTTGAGCGGTATGCGCTTGCCGCCGCGCACCCCTTCGTCGGCAGTGATCACGGTGCGGCAATCGGCGTCGAGGATACGGTCGCGCAGGGCATCGGGGGAGAAGCCGCCAAACACCACCGAGTGAATGGCGCCGATGCGGGTGCAGGCGAGCATCGCATAGGCGGCCTCGGGGATCATCGGCATGTAGATGCACACCCGGTCGCCTTTGTTCACACCCCGGGCTTTCAGGGCATTGGCCAGCCGGCACACCTGGCGGTGCAGCTCGCGGTAGCTGATGGCCTTGCTGTCCTTGGGGGCGTCGCCCTCCCAGAGCAGCGCGGTCTGTTCGCCGCTCGTGGCCAGGTGGCGATCGATACAGTTCTGGCTGACATTCAGCTGGGCGCCATCGAACCAGCGCGCCGTGCCGGTCTTCAGGTCGCATTGCTGCACGCTCGACCAGGGCTTGATCCAGTCCAGGCGCTTGGCCTGCTCGGTCCAGAAGGTGTCGGGGTCGTCCACCGACTGGCGATAGAGGCGGCGGTAGTCGTCGTCGGAGAGTGTGGCGGCCTGGCTGACGGCCAGTGCCTCGGGATAGTCGCGGATATCGAACATGGCGGGTGGTCCTGCTCTTGTTAGGGGCGAGGGACTGCAACGGCTATTCGATGGACAGTGTAGAAGGTGGGGGTGTTCCCGGGCCGAAAGCATCGCGGGGCAAGCCGCATCGGCGCACCGATGCGATTTGCCCCGCGATTGACGGCTACAGGGCGATCAGCCGCGGTGACGGCCGCGGAAGTAGTTGATCAGGCCTTGGGTCGAGCCATCCTCGGCGCTGTCTTCCTGGGCCCCGACCAGGCGCTGGTACACGCCCTTGCCCAGTTCCTTGCCCAGCTCCACGCCCCACTGGTCGAAGGCGTTGATGCCCCAGACCACGCTCTGCACGAACACCTTGTGCTCGTACATTGCCACCAGCGCGCCAAGGCGGCGCGGGCTGATGCGCTCGACCACCAGGGTGTTGCTCGGGCGGTTGCCTGGGATCACCTTGTGCGGCGCCAGCTTGGCGATGTCGTCCTGGTTCAGGCCCTTGGCGCGCAGTTCGGCCTCGGCTTCCTCGCGGGTCTTACCGAGCATCAGTGCCTGGCTCTGCGACAGGCAGTTGGCGTACAGCCACTGATGATGGTCGGCCACCGGGTTGAAGCTCACCACCGGCACGATGAAGTCGGCCGGGATCAGCTGGGTGCCCTGGTGCAGCAGTTGGTGGTAGGCGTGTTGGCCGTTGCAGCCGACGCCGCCCCAGATTACCGGGCCGGTTTCGGTCTGCACCGGCGTGCCATCGGTCAGCACGCTCTTGCCGTTGGACTCCATGTCCAGCTGCTGCAGGTGCTTGGTGATGTTGCGCAGGTAGTGGTCGTACGGCAGGATCGCGTGGCTGCGGGCGCCCCAGAAGTTGCCGTACCATACGCCCAGCAAGGCCAGCAGCACCGGCATGTTCTTCTCGAACGGCGCGGTCTGGAAGTGCTGGTCCATGGTGTAGGCGCCGGACAGCAGCTCCTTGAAGTTGGCGGTGCCGATGGCCAGGGCGATCGGCAGGCCGATGGCCGACCACAGCGAGTAACGCCCGCCCACCCAGTCCCACATCGGGAAGATGTTCTCTTCGCGGATGCCGAAGGCCACGGCCGCAGCCTTGTTGCTCGACACGGCGATGAAGTGGCGGTACAGCTCGGCTTCCGAGCCGCCCTGGGCCAGGTACCAGGTACGCGCGGCCATGGCGTTCTTCAGGGTCTCGAGGGTGTTGAACGACTTCGACGACACGATGAACAGGGTGGTCTCGGCGCGCAGGTTGGCCGACAGTTCATGGAACTCGCTGCCGTCGATGTTCGCCAGGTAGTGGCAGCGCACGCCGCGCTGGGCGTAGGGCAGCAGAGCCTCGGAGACCAGCTCCGGGCCCAGGAACGAGCCGCCGATGCCGATGTTGACCACGTCGGTGATCGGCTTCTCGCTGTAGCCGCGCCACAGGCCATCGTGGATGCGCCCGACCAGTTCGGTGATCTGGTTGAGCACCTTGTGCACTTCGGGCATCACGTTGACGCCGTTCACGCTGAGCTTGTCGCCGACCGGGCGGCGCAGGGCGGTGTGCAGCACCGGGCGGCCTTCGGAGGCGTTGATGATCTCGCCGCTGAACATCGACTTGATGGCTGCTTCCAGGTCGACTTCCTTGGCCAGGTTGACCAGCAGGTCTCGGGTCTGCTCGGTGATCAGGTTCTTCGAGTAGTCGAGAAACAGGCCGCAGCTGCTCAAGGAGAATTGGTCGAAGCGCTTGCCGTCGGCGGCGAAGGCTTCGCGCATGCTGAAGCCCTGCATGGCGTCGCGGTGTTGCTGGAGCGCCTGCCAGGCGGGCAGCGCCGTCACATCGTGGGGGGTACGGTAATACGCCATTGCGGGTGGTTTCCTTGTTGCATGGTCAGGCTTGGACAGCGGCAGTCATTGCCGGTTGCAAGCTGGACATTATAGGCATTGGCGCCAAGGCGGGAATGGGGGGAGGCGGGCGGCGCGGATTAAAAATTGTCACCGGCCTGATACCCAAGGTACGCGTGGGGCGGCGTTGAGCCGCTCCCACGCGTCGAGCTCAGGCGGTCTGCTCTTCCAGGTGCAGATAAAGATTGTCGATCAGCCGAGTGTTACCCAGGTAAGCTGCGGCGATCACCACCAGGTCACGGTCATCGACCTGCGCCGGGCGCAGGGTGACGGCGTGGCGCACTTCCAGGTAATCCTTACGGAACCCGGCGGCTTCGAGTTGCGCCTGGCCCTCGGCGATCAGCGCCGCGTAGTCGCGCTGGCCACGGCGCAAGGCCTCGACCATGCCGCCCAGCACACGGTACAGCGCCGGCGCGGCGGCACGCTGCTCCGGCGTCAGGTAGCCATTGCGCGAGGACAGCGCCAGGCCATCCTCGGCGCGCACGGTCGGCTCGCCGATGATCTGGATCGGCATGTTCAGGTCGCGGACCATGGCGCGGATCACCGCCAGTTGCTGGAAATCCTTCTCGCCGAACACGGCCAGGTCTGGCTGGACCATGTTGAACAGCTTGCTGACCACGGTCGCCACGCCCTCGAAGTGGCCAGGACGGCTGGCGCCGCACAGCCCTTCGGACAGTTGCGGCACGCTGACGCGGGTCTGCACGGTCATGCCGTCGGGGTACATCTCCTCGACGGTAGGGGCGAACAGCAGGTGGCAGCCGGCCTGGAGCAGTTTCTCCTGGTCGGCGGCGAGGGTGCGTGGATACTTGTCCAGGTCTTCGCCGGCGCCGAACTGCAACGGGTTGACGAAGATGCTGGCGACCACGAAGTCGGCGCGCTGTGCGGCCTTGGTCACCAGGGCGGCGTGGCCGCTGTGCAGGTTGCCCATGGTCGGCACGAAGGCGATGCGCTTGCCCTCGCCACGGGCGCGGGCCACGGCGGCGCGCAGCTCACGGACGGTCTTGACGGTATTCATGCGCTGAACCCATGTTCGCTGCCGGGGAAGCTGACGTCCTTGACCGCGCGGACATAGGCGGCCAGGGCACTCTGGATGTCCGGTTGGCCGACCATGAAGTTCTTCACGAACTTCGGCACGCGGCCGCTCAACGACAGCCCGAGCATGTCGTGCAACACCAGCACCTGGCCATCGGTGGCGCTGCCGGCACCGATGCCGATCACCGGAATGCTCACGGCCTGGGAGATTTCTGCGGCCAGCTCGCTGGGCACACACTCGAGCAGCAGCATGGCCGCGCCGGACTGTTCCAGGGCGATGGCGTCGGCGCGCATCTGACGCGCCTGGGCTTCCTGGCGACCCTGGACCTTGTAGCCGCCCAGCACGTTGACCGTCTGCGGGGTCAGGCCCATGTGCGCGCACACCGGCACGCCGCGTTCGGCCAGCAGGCGGATGGTTTCGCCCAGCCAGGCGGCGCCTTCGATCTTGAGCATGTGGGCGCCGGCACGCATCAGTTCGGCGGCGTTGGCGAAGGCTTGCTCGGGGGTGGCATGGGCCATGAACGGCAGGTCGGCGAGGATCAGCGACCCCTCGTTGCCGCGCTTGACGCAGGCGGTGTGGTAGGCCATGTCGCGATTGGTGACGGGCAAGGTGCTGTCATGGCCCTGCAGGACCATGCCCAGGGAGTCGCCCACCAGCAGCACCTCCACGCCGGCCTGGCTGGCTGCCTTGGCGAAGGTCGCGTCATAGCAGGTCAGCATGGTGATTTTTTCACCCTTGGCCTTCAGGCCGTGCAGGGTAGTCAGGGTTACTTCAGGCATGTAGGGGAGTCCTCGTTCAGGCGCTGTGAACAACAACTGCGTACAACGCGTGTATTCATCTTCCGGAGCGGCACATCATCGGTCGTGATGTTCGGGCACAGATCCGTCCGAGCCTAAATGGGTGATAGCGGCACAGTGGCGCCGCGGGACGCCTATAGTCGTGAGCGAGGTGGGGGAAGTCAACCAGCCGTGTTACCGCATTGTTACGGCGTGGGTGTTACTGGCGTTACCGCCGTCTGAAACGCCCGATTTACAGGCGTTCCAGGCCGACGAACGGGCAGCCCTCGAGCAATTGCGCGAGGGGGCGGCCGTCGGCAAGGCAGAAGCTTTCGGGAACCAACTCGGCGAGCGGGTAGAGCACGAAGGGACGGGCCTGCATATGGTAGTGCGGGACTTTCAGGCGTGGTACGTCGATGACCTGGTCGCCGAACAGCAGCATGTCCAGGTCGAGGGTGCGTGGGCCCCAGCGTTCCTTGCGTACGCGGCCCTGGTCGTTCTCGATGGCCTGCAGGGCGTCCAGCAGGTCCAGCGGTGCCAGTGCCGTGTCGATGGCCGCCACGGCGTTGGTGTAGCGTGGCTGGCCCGGCAGCAGCGAATCGCTGGTGTAGAGCGCCGAGGCCGCCGCCAGGCGGGTCTCGGCGATCAGGTCCAGCGCCTGCAGGGCGCTGCGCAGCTGCTCGGCGGGCTCATCCAGGTTGCTGCCCAGGCCGATGTACGCACGGGTGGTCATGCTCAGTCCCAGGCCTGCTCGTCGTCACGCTTGCGCTTGCCGCCACTGCGCTTGCGCTTGCGTGGGCCGGCACCCGCGCCAGCGGCGTCGTCACGGTTGCCCAGCTCGCGGATCATGTCGCGGCGCTGGCTGTCGTTGGCATCCTGGTAGTCGGTCCACCATTGGCCCAGCCCATCGGTTTCCTCGCCGGCGCTTTCACGCAGCAGCAGGAAGTCGTAGCCGGCGCGGAAACGCGGGTTGTCCAGCAGCATGTCGGCGCGCTTGCCGCTGCGCCGTGGCAGGCGCTCCTGCATGTCCCAGATCTCGCGGATCGGCAGGGTGAAGCGCTTGGGGATGGCGATGCGTGCGCACTGTTCGGCGATCAGGTCGTGGGCCGCGCCGTTCATGGCCGGAATCGGCGGCACGCCCTGGCTCTGCAGGTACAGTACGCGGCTTGGCAGGGCAGGCCAGAGCAGCGCGGCGAACAGGAAGGCGGGCGTCACCGGCTTGCCCTGCTTGACGCGCAGGTCGGTGTTGGCCAATGCCTGGCTGATCAAGCTGTGGGTGTAGCTCGGGCGTTCTTCCAAGGCATGGCTGCTGGCCGGGAACAACGGCTCGAACAATTGCAGGTCGACCAGCATCTCGAAGGTGATCGCCCCCTGGCCGTTGAGGAACAGCTTGAGGCTTTCCTCGAACAGGCGCGCGGGTGGGATGTCGCGCAGCATCGGCGCCAGCTCGCGGATCGGCTGCACGGTGTGCTTCTCGATGCCGAAGTCCAGCTTGGCGGCGAAGCGCACGGCGCGCAGCATGCGTACCGGATCTTCCTGGTAACGGTGGGTCGGATCGCCGATCAGGCGCAGCAGCCGGTTACGGATGTCGTGGACACCGTTGGCGTAGTCGAGGATGCGCTCGCTGACCGGGTCGTAGTACAGGGCGTTGATGGTGAAGTCGCGGCGTTGCGCGTCTTCTTCCAACGTGCCGTACACGTTGTCGCGCAAGATGCGACCGCTGGCATTGTGCGACGAACGGTGGCTATCGGACTGGTCTTCATCGGAGTGGGGCGCACGGAAGGTGGCGACCTCGATGATGTCACGGCCGAAATGCACGTGGACCAGCTTGAAGCGCCGGCCGATGATACGGGCGTTGCGGAACTCCGCGCGGACCTGCTCGGGGGTGGCGCTGGTGGCGACGTCGAAGTCCTTGGGCGTGATGCCCAGCAGCAGGTCGCGCACGCAGCCACCGACCAGGTAGGCCTGATAGCCGGCCGCCTGCAGGCGCTCGACGATGCTCACGGCATGGCGGCTGAACTGGCTGCGCTGCAGCGAGTGCTGGCTCTTGTTGATCACTTCAGGCGTGGTACGCCTGTGGTGCTGGCCACGAACGGGCGGGCGGAACGACTGGAACAGCTTCTTCAGCATGGGATGCACTGTTTGAAGGAATGATCGGCCAAGGATAGGAGAATGGCCGCATGATGGGCGGGGATTCTAGCATTTACTGGGGGAATGGTGTAGGCGGTGTGGCAAGGGTGATGCGAAGGGGAGAAACGACATGGGGAGCCGAAGCTCCCCATCAAGTCGTTGCGTGCTCTTATTGTTCTTCTGCTGGGCTTCTTGTTTTTGTTGAGTGCCCTGTCCACAAATCTTGAAGCTTGTGGACGACCCCCAAACCGGGGGTAAAGAGCAAACGGATTGCTTTGGTCGCCGAGTTGATGCTGATCTGTCGATCCAATCAGTTCAGGTGCTGCTTTTGAGTGCAGTTTTTGTTGTTCTCTGCCTGATCGTGGGGCAAGCCCCAAACACAACGCCTCTCCAAAAGAATCAGTTAGCTGCGCCTCCGCCGTCTTGTTTTTATTGTGCGTGAGCCGTTTCGTCTTGTTCTTATTCTGAGTTGCAGTGCTTGTTATTGTTCTTGTGCCAGAGATATAGCAGGTGCCGTGCCAACTTTTGAAGATCCAATGAAATCGGGGCTTTCAGCGTTCCAGGCAGCTTTTGCCGCGGGGCAAATGTAGAAATTTCGTTACCTTACGCCTCGGGGGATGTTACGCCCGCCAGGGTAGGTAACAGATTTTTGCGGTAACTGATGTGTTACCCCAAACAACCGCGGGGCAAGCCCGGCTCCCACGGACCAGGCAAGACTGGCGTGGAAGCGGGCTTGCCCCGCGATCGGATTACACAGAATCAGTTGTCGCTGGTGGCGTTGCTCTTGCGCCGCGGGATGCCCAGGCGCTGGCGGCGTTCCCACAGACATTTGCGGCTGACGCCCAGCTTGCGGGCCAGTTCGGTTTCGGTCATGTGGTCCTGGTGCTCGAGCACGAAGTGCTGGAAGTAATCCTCCAGCGACAGGTCCTCGGTCGGCTCATGGCTGGCGCTGTTGCTGCTGGCCAGCGCCGGCAGGTTGTCCAGCATGTCGTCGTCTTCCAGGTCGCTCAGCTCGATGTCGATGCCCAGCAGGTCGGCGGAAATTTCCGCGCTTTCGCTGAGAATCACAGCGCGCTCCACCGCGTTTTCCAGTTCGCGCACGTTGCCCGGCCAGCTGTAGTGGCGAATGGCTTGTTCGGCATCGTGGGAGAAATGCAGGTCGTCGCGGCCGATCCGTGCGCTCTGGCGGGCAAGGAAGGCATTGGCGATCTCGTTGACGTCGCTGCCACGCTCGCGCAGGGCCGGCAATTTCAGGGCGATCACATGCAGGCGGTAGTAAAGGTCTTCACGGAACTGCCCGGCCTTTGCCAGGTTCTTCAGGTCGCGGTGGGTGGCCGCGATCAGGCGCACGTCGACCTTCTGCGATTGTACCGAGCCTACCCGGCGGATCTCGCCTTCCTGCAATACGCGCAGCAGGCGGGCCTGGGCTTCCAGTGGCAGCTCGCCGATCTCGTCGAGGAACAGGGTGCCACCATCGGCGGCTTCGACTAGCCCCGCCCGGCCCGCGCTGGCGCCGGTGAAAGCGCCCTTCTCGTGGCCGAACAGTTCCGACTCGATGAGGGTTTCCGGGATCGCCGCGCAGTTCACCGAGATCATCGGTGCCTTCGCCCGGCGCGAGAGGTTGTGCAGGGCGCGGGCGACCAGCTCTTTGCCGGTGCCGGATTCGCCCTGAATCAGAACATTGGAGTCGGTTGGCGCGACCTTGCGAATCTTCACGAACATGTCCTGCATCGGCGGGCAGGAGCCAATGATGCCGATCTCGCCATTGGCGGCGGCGGGGCTGGTCTTCTCCGCGCTGGCCTTGCCATTGGCGGCCCGGGGCTCGCCGGCCGGCGCCGAGGCCGGGGCGTTCACCCGGTCGCGCAGGATACGCGCCACGGCCTGGAGCATCTCGTCGTGGTCGAAGGGCTTGGCGATGTAGTCCACCGCGCCCATTTTCATCGAGTCCACCGCCGAGCGCAGGCTGGCGTAGCTGGTCATGATCAGTACCGGCGTGCCCTGGCCGAGCTTGATCAGCTCGGTACCCGGGGCACCCGGCAGGCGCAGGTCACTGACGATCAGGTCGAAGGTGGCAATGCTGAAGCGTTCCTGGGCTTCCTGCACCGAGCCGGCTTCGCTGACCTGGTACTGGTTCCGCTCGAGCAGGCGACGCAGGGCCGAACGGATGATGGTTTCGTCTTCGACGATCAGAATATGCGGCATTGATTCAATTCTCTCGACGGTCTCGAATTTCAGGGGACGTCGCTACGACATGCCGGGGCAGGGTCACGCGGATCCGGGTACCACGTTGGCGCTCGATGTCGGCCGGGCTGTCGATGGTGATTTGCCCATAATGCTCTTCCACGATGGAATAGACCAGAGCGAGCCCGAGTCCGGTTCCTTCGCCCGGGTCCTTGGTGGTGAAGAAGGGTTCGAACAGGCGGTCCATGATGCTTTTCGGAATACCGCTGCCTTCGTCCTCGACCACCAGGTCGACGGTGTGCTCGTTGATTTCACTGCGCACGCGCACGGCGCTGCCGGGTGGCGAGGCGTCGCGGGCGTTGGAGAGCAGGTTGATCAGCACTTGGGCCAGGCGTTGCGGGTCGCCCTCGACCCAGTGTTGCGGGTCGCAGAGGTTGAAGAACTGTACTTCGAAATTGCGCCGGTTCAACGCCAGCAGACCAATGGCATCCTGCGCCACCTCGGCCAGGCACACCGGCTCTTCGCTGTTCTGCTGGCTGCCGCCGGCGTGGGCGAAACTCATCAGCGACTGGACGATGCGCGACACGCGCTTGGTCTGCTCGAGGATCTGGCTGGACAGCTCGATGATCTCGCCGTCGCCCTCGCGCTCCTCGCGCAGGTTCTGCGCCAGGCAAGCGATGCCGGTGATCGGGTTGCCGATCTCGTGGGCCACGCCCGCGGCAAGGCGGCCGATGCTCGCCAGGCGCTCGGAGTGCACCAGCTTGTCCTCCAGTGCCTGGGTCTCGGTGAGGTCCTCGACCAGCAGCACCAGGCCACTGTTGCCCGGGGCCAGCGGCTCGTCGATGGCGGCCTTGTGCAGGTTCAGCCAGCGAGGCTGGCCATCGAGGACCAGGCGCTGCTTGTGCAGGTGTTCGTCGGGCACGTTGATGAAGCCTTGCAGCAGGCCGCGCCAGGGTTCGGCGATGGTCACCAGGCGCGAGCCGACCACATGCTTGGCGGCGATGCCGGTGAGCTCCTCCATCGCCTTGTTCCACATCAGGATCTCCTGGTCCTTGGCCAGCGAGCACACGCCCATGGGCAGTTCCTGCAGGGTCTGGCGGTGGTAGCGGCGCAGGGCGTCGAGCTCGGCGGCAAGGCCGGTCAGGCGCGAGTGATAGTCCTCGAGGCGGCTCTCGATGAAGTGGATGTCCTCGGTGACGTAGTTCTCGTTGCCGGACTTGTACGGCAGGAAGGTCTCGACCATGTCCTGCGCCACGCTCGGCCCCATCAGGCCGGACAGGTTGGCCTCGATGCGGTCGCGCAGGCGCCGCAGCGCATAGGGGCGGCGTTCGTCGAAGGGCAGGTAGAGGTCGCGCAGGGCCTGCTCCACCTCTTTTTGCGCAGCCTTGGCACCCAGCGGCTTGGCCAGCTGGGTGGCGAACTCCTGGGGCGAGGCTGCGTGCAGTTCGCGGCGTTGCGGGCGGCGCACGTTATCCACCGCGCAGGCCTCGGCGGCGCTGACCTCTTCGCTGCTGGCATTGGTGAACAGCGAGATCAGGGTGAACAGCAGGACGTTGGCCGCAAGCGAGGCGATGGCCGCCATGTGCCAGCTGGTGTCGTCCAGCACGTAGATCATGTCCAGCAATGGGATGTAGAAGCCCTGCAGGTTGCCCAGCAGCGGCAGCAGCATGGTCACCATCCACACCAGCATGCCGGCCAGCAGGCCGGCGATGAACCCTCGTCGGTTGGCGGTCGGCCAGTACAGCACCGAAAGCACCCCGGGCAGGAACTGCAAGGTGGCGACGAAGGCGACGATGCCCAGGTTGGCCAGGCTCTGGTGGTTGTTCTGGGTGAGGTAGAAGACGAAACCGGCGGTGATGATGGCGACGATCAGCGCCCGGCGGGTCCACTTCAGCCAGCGGTAGATGTTGCCTTCGGCCGGCGGCTGGTACAGCGGCAGCACCAGGTGGTTCAGCGCCATGCCCGACAGCGCCAGGGTGGTGACGATGATCAGTCCGCTGGCGGCCGACAAGCCACCGACATAGGCCAGCAGCGCCAGCGCTTCGTTGTTGGCGGCGATGCCCAGGCCCAGGGTGAAGTACTCGGGGTTGGTGCTGGCGCCCAGGCGCAGGCCGGCCCACAGCACCAGCGGCACCGCCAGGCTCATCAGCAGCAGGAACAGCGGCAGGCCCCAGCTGGCGCTGACCAGCGAGCGCGGGCTGAGGTTTTCGGTGAAGGCCATGTGATACATGTGCGGCATGACGATCGCCGAGGCGAAGAACACCAGCAGCAGAGTGCGCCAGGGGCCTTCCTGCAGCGGCGTGTGCAAGGCGGCGAGGGCGGTCTGGTTCTGCAGCAGCCAGACTTCCAGCCCATGCGGGCCACCGAACACGCCGTACAGCGCATAAAGGCCGATACCACCCAGCGCCAACAGCTTGATCACCGATTCGAAGGCGATGGCGAACACCAGGCCTTCGTGTTTTTCGCGGGTGGCGATATGGCGTGAGCCGAAGAAGATGGTGAACAGGATGATCAGCACGCAGAAGGCGAACGCCACCCGCGCCTTGACCGGCTCGCCGGTGAGGATGCTGATCGAGTCGGCCACCGCCTGGATCTGCAGGGCCAGCAGGGGCAGCACGCCGATCAGCATGAAGATGGTGGTCAGCGCGCCGGCCCAGGTGCTGCGAAAGCGAAACGCCAGCAGGTCGGCCAGTGACGACAGCTGGTAGGTGCGGGTGATCTTGAGGATCGGATAGAGCAGCACCGGGGCCAGCAGGAAGGCCCCGGACACCCCCAGGTAACAGGCAAGGAAGCCGTAGCCATATTGATAGGCCAGGCCGACCGAGCCATAGAAGGCCCAGGCACTGGCGTAGACGCCCAGCGACAAGGTGTAGGTCAGGGGGTGGCGAATGATCGCCCGCGGGATCAGCCCGCGCTCGCTGATCCAGGCCACGCTGAACAGCACCAGCAGGTAGGCGGCGCTGATCAGGATCATCTGGGTCAGGCTAAAGCTCATCGGCATCTCGTTGGCTCTGCAGGATGAAGGTGACGACGATGAGGATCAGCCAGAGCAGGTAGGGGCGGTACCAGGCACCGGTCGGCTCGATCCACCAGTCCATGATGGCGGGGGAGAACAGGTAGATCCCCACCACCAGAAGCAGGACCAAACGATAGATGTACATGCTGGCCTCGAAGGGTTGGGCGCTGCGGTTTGGACTTATTATTGGCGCAAATGGCTGGGGCGATGCTAGCGGGAATCGGGGCTGTTAGCCAAGGGTTTGAATTTGTTGGGCTTTTGAGCCTGGTTTTGCTTGTTCTGGCCCTGTCGCGAGCCTGCGCATAGCCAGGCATCGTGGGCGCGGGCTTGCTCCGCGATAGGGCCGCTACTGCCTCAGCGCAAATCAGCCTCGGGCACGGTCATCTGCCGTGCAATGTGCTCCGGCCGCCACTGCTGGCGTGCCACCGCCAAAACCTCGGCCGGACTGGCTCCTGTCAGTGCCGGATCGATCTGCTGCCCCAATGCCCGCAACGCTCGCAGCAGCAAGGGCGTGGCCTGGTCCGCCTCAAGCGGCGGCGATCGATACGACTTGCCCAGCTTGTGCCCGTCAGGCTGCACGATCAATGGAATGTGCAGGTAACGCGGCTGCGAGAAGCCCAGCAACTCCTGCAGGTACAGCTGGCGGGGCGTGTTGTCCAGTAGGTCGGCGCCGCGCACGATGTCGGTGACGCCCTGCCAGGCATCGTCCAGCACCACTGCCAACTGGTAGGCGTAGAGCCCGTCGCGGCGCTGGATGACGAAGTCGCCCACCTCGCGCCCGAGGTGCTGTTCGAACGTACCCTGGACGCGATCCGTGAAGCGGTAGATCAATTCCGGCACGCGCAGGCGAATGGCCGCGTCTTGCCGAGGATGCCCGGCGTTACGGCAAAAGCCTGGGTAGATACCGTCGTACCCTTCCAGTTGCTTGCGCGAACAGGGGCAGGCATAGGCCAGGCCCATGCTGAACAAACGGTCGACCACGGCGGCATAGGCCTCATGGCGCTGGCTCTGGAACACTACCTCGCCGTCCCACTCCAGGCCGTAGCGCTCCAAGGTCTGCAGGATCGCATCGCGTGCCCCGGGCATTTCCCGGGGCGGGTCGGTGTCTTCCATGCGCAGCAACCAGAGGCCATCGACCGCGCGAGCGTCTAGCCAGGAGGCGAGGGCGGCCACCAGCGAGCCGAAGTGCAGAAAGCCGCTGGGGGTGGGGGCGAAGCGGCCGATGTAGCGGGAGTCGTTCATGGATTGCACAGCTATATAAATGAAGACGGGGCGTACCGATTGCAGGAGCGGGCAAGCCCGCCTCCACAACCAGTACGCCCCGTCTGCGAGGTTCTGGAATCAGCCTTTACCGACAGTCTTTTCCTTCTTCTCGGCAATTTCCTTGCAGTCGAAGCACAGGTCGGCGGTCGGGCGGGCTTCGAGGCGGCGCAGGCCGATCTCGATGCCACAGGAGTCGCACCAGCCGTACTCTTCGTCCTGAATCTTCTGCAGGGTCTTGTCGATTTTCTTGATCAGCTTGCGCTCACGATCGCGGTTGCGCAGTTCCAGGGCGAACTCTTCTTCCTGGCTGGCACGGTCAGCCGGGTCTGGGAAGTTGGCTGCCTCGTCCTTCATGTGCGTCACGGTCTGGTCCACGCTCGTCATCAACTCAAGCTTCCATGCTCCCAGAAGCTTGGTGAAGTGCTTGCGCATGGGCTCCCCCATGTACTCTTCGCCCTTGGTTTCTTTATAGGGCTCTACACCGTACATGGACTGACTGGTTTTTTGCTTTTCTACGGTGGACATGAATAGACCGCCTCTCACTCATCTGATCCAATGCGCAGGCTTGCTTCCATCGCCGGCACCCGCCGGCCCTGCGACTGCGAGCCGCCGAACTTACCAGATAGATCCGGGGTGCGCTACCCCGCCCTATGCCTGCTATTGACAGCAGGGCGGGCGGCACGTTCGCTGCGGTGCACAGGTAGAATCACCAGTTTACACCCAATTGAGAGAAGGCCCATGGCTCAGCCACACAGTGCGCGCAGTCGCGCCATCGAACCCTTCCACGTGATGGCCCTGCTGGCGCGTGCCAACGAGCTGCAGGCTGCGGGCCACGACGTGATCCACCTCGAGATCGGCGAGCCGGACTTCACCACCGCCGCGCCCATCGTCGCCGCGGGCCAGGCTGCCTTGGCCGCCGGGCACACCCGTTACACGGCTGCCCGCGGCTTGCCGCAACTGCGTGAGGCAATCGCCGGGTTCTATGGCCAACGCTACGGTGTGGACCTCGACCCGGAGCGCGTGCTCATCACCCCGGGCGGTTCCGGCGCGCTGCTGCTGGCCAGCAGCCTGCTGGTCGATCCGGGCAAGCACTGGCTGCTGGCCGACCCGGGCTACCCGTGCAACCGCCACTTCCTGCGCCTGGTGGAAGGCGGCGCGCAGCTGGTGCCGGTGGGGCCGGAGGTCAATTACCAGCTGACCGCCGATCTGGTCGAGCGTCACTGGGACAAGGACACGGTCGGTGCCCTGGTGGCGTCGCCAGCCAACCCGACGGGCACGGTGCTCGACCGCGACGAGTTGGCCAGCCTTTCCAAGGCTACCCGCGAACGCCATGGGCATCTGGTGGTGGACGAGATCTATCACGGCCTCACCTACGGCATGGATGCGCCGAGCGTGCTGGAAGTCGACGATGAGGCCTTCGTCCTGAACAGTTTTTCCAAATATTTCGGCATGACCGGCTGGCGCCTGGGCTGGCTGGTGGCGCCGCCGTCGGCGGTAGCGGACCTGGAAAAGCTGGCGCAGAACCTCTACATCAGTGCTCCGAGCATGGCCCAGCATGCCGCGCTGGCCTGCTTCGAGCCGCAAACACTGGCCATCCTCGAGGAGCGCCGCGCCGAGTTCGCCCGCCGCCGCGACTACTTGTTGCCGGCATTGCGTGAGTTGGGCTTCGGTATCGCCGTGGAGCCGCAAGGCGCCTTCTATCTGTATGCCGATATCAGCGCGTTCGGCGGCGATGCCTTCGCGTTCTGCCGGCACTTCCTCGAAACCGAGCACCTGGCATTCACCCCGGGGCTGGACTTCGGTCGTCACCAGGCCGGCCACCATGTGCGTTTTGCCTACACCCAGAGTCTGCCGCGCCTGGAGGAGGCGGTGCAGCGCATCGCCCGTGGCCTGAAAAGCTGGCAGGGCTGACGGATGCTGTTTCCGCAACTGGAGCAGGCGCGCCTGCTGCGCCGCTATAAACGCTTCCTGGCCGACATCGAACTGGCCACCGGCGAGCAGCTGACCATTCACTGCCCCAACACTGGCTCCATGCTCAATTGCATGCGCGAAGGCGGGCAGGTGTGGTTCAGCCGCTCCAACGACCCCAAGCGCAAGCTGCCCGGTACCTGGGAGATCAGCGAAACGCCCCAGGGGCGGCTGGCCTGCATCAATACCGGGCGCGCCAATGCGGTGGTGGAGGAAGCGCTGCGGGCCGGAGTGATCACGGAGCTGACCGGGTTCACCACGCTCAAGCGTGAAGTGGCGTATGGCGAGGAACGTAGCCGTATCGACTTCTACCTGGAGTTCGCCAATGGCGACAAGGCCTACGTCGAGGTCAAGAGCGTGACCCTCGGTTACCCCGATACTCCCGTGGCGGCGTTCCCCGACGCCGTCACCCAGCGTGGGGCCAAACACCTGCGAGAGCTGGCCGCCCTGGCACGCCAGGGCATCCGTGCGGTGCAGCTGTATTGCGTGAACCTGACCGGCATCGAGGCCGTGCGCCCGGCCCAGGAGATCGACGCCGCCTACGCCCAGGCACTGCGCGCCGCGGTGGCGGAAGGGGTCGAGGTGCTGGCCTACGGCACGCGCCTGGATGCCCAGCAACTGGTCATCGACCGGCCGCTGCCGGTATTGCTCAATCCGTAAGCCAGATGCCCTGGCTGTCTTCCCGGCAGTCCAGGGCTTCCAGCCATTCGCCCGCGCAGGGGCCAGTAATGCATTCGCCGCTTTCTATCAGGAACTGGGCCCCGTGATGGGCGCACTGGATCAGGCTCGCGCTGGCATCGAGAAAGCTGTCCGCCGCCCAGTTCAGCGGGATGCCCCGGTGCGGGCAGCGGTTGCGATAGAGGTGGACCGTGCCCTGGCGGCGCACGCCGAACAGCGCTATGCCGGCTACGCTGAAGGCGCGGCTGTGGCCCTCGGCGAGGTCGTTGGAGGCGCAGAGAAAATGCATCGCAGCGGAGTCTTCCGGTTAAGCCGTGTGACAAAGGGATGGCTTGACGCTTCAATGCGAATAATTATCAAATTGCCCGCATTCGTCGCGCCAGGCTGTCTATGGTGCGCACTTGTGCCGCCCGCCACAAGGTGTGCTGCCCGCCCTCTGCAAAGGAATCCGATGATGCGCCGTCCCGCTGCCTTGATTGCCCTGTGCGCCGGTCTTGCCCTGTCTACCCACACCATGGCCGCCGAGCTGCCACAGCGCTGGGTGAGCGCCGGTGGTGCCTTGAGCGAGTGGATCAGCGCCCTGGGCGGTGAGCAGCGCCTGGTTGGCGTCGACACCACCAGCCAGCACCCCGAGTCGCTCAAGGCGCTGCCCAGCATCGGTTACCAGCGCCAGTTGTCGGCCGAAGGCATCCTCAGCCTGCGCCCTGACGTGCTGGTGGGCACCGAGGAAATGGGGCCACCGCCGGTGCTGGCGCAGATCCGCAAGGCCGGGGTGCGGGTCGAGCTGTTCTCCAGCAAGGCCGAAGTGGGCGCGGTTGACGAGAACCTCAAGCACTTGGGGGCATTGCTTGGCGACGAGCACAAGGCCAAGACGTTGGCTGCCGATTACCGCCAGCAGCTGGAGGCGTTGCACAAACAGGTCGAGCAGGCCCAGGCCGGGCAGAAGGCGCCTGGCGTGTTGCTGCTGGTCGGGCATGCCGGCGCCAAGCCGATGATCGCCGGGCAGGGCACTGCCGGGGACTGGGTGCTGCGTCAGGCGGGAGGGCGCAATCTTGCCGACCATCAGGGCTACAAGAACTTCTCGGTGGAGGCCCTCGCCGCGCTGAACCCGGACGTGGTGGTGTTCTCCGACCGGGCCCTCAGTGGCGAACAGGCCTTGCAGGCACTGATCAAGGAAAACCCGGCCCTGGCGACGTCCCGTGCGGTGCGCGACAAGCGCCTGCTGTCGCTCGACCCGACGTTGCTGGTCGGCGGGCTCGGCCCGCGCCTGCCGGCCACCCTGCATGAGCTGGCCGCCAGCTTCTATCCCGCCGCCAAGGCCAACCTCAATCCATGATGCCGCGGGTTCGACCACGTACGTTGTTCATTACCCTGGCCTTGCTGTGCCTGCTGGCGGTGTGGTTGTCGCTGGCGCTGGGGCCGGTCAGCCTGCCGCTGTTCGATACCCTGCGCGCCGGCCTGCGCCTGGTCGGGTTGCCGGTCAGCGGCGAGGGCCTGGAGCAGGCCGAGATGATCCTCGGCCAGATCCGCCTGCCGCGTACCCTGCTGGGGCTGGCGGTCGGCGCGGTGCTGGCATTGTCCGGCGTGGCGATGCAGGGGTTGTTCCGCAACCCGCTGGCCGATCCGGGGCTGGTCGGTGTCGCCAGCGGCGCCGCCCTGGGGGCCGCGGTGGCGATCGTCGGCGGCAGCTGGCTGGGCGGCATTCCTGACTGGTTCGCGCCTTATCTGTTGTCGTTGTGTGCCTTCGTCGGCGGTCTGGGCGTGACAGCGATGGTCTATCGCCTGGGGCGCCGCGACGGCCAGACCAACGTGGCGACCATGCTCCTGGCCGGTATCGCGATGACCGCGCTGGGCGGCTCGGCGGTGGGCCTGTTCACTTACCTGGCCGACGACGCCACCCTGCGCACCTTGACCTTCTGGAACCTGGGCAGCCTCAACGGCGCCAGCTACGAGCGGCTGTGGCCGTTGCTGCTGGTGGCGGCGGCCGTGGCCTTGTGGCTGCCGCGCCGGGCGCATGCGCTCAACGCCTTGCTGCTAGGCGAGTCGGAGGCCCGGCACCTGGGTATCGAGGTAGAAAAGCTCAAGCGCGAGCTGGTGTTCTGCACCGCGCTCGGCGTGGGGGCGGCGGTCGCCGCGGCCGGCCTGATCGGCTTCATCGGCCTGGTGGTGCCGCACCTGGTGCGGCTGGTGGCGGGGCCGGATCATCGGGTGCTGCTGCCGGCTTCGTTGCTGGCGGGCGGTACCTTGCTGCTGTTCGCCGACCTGGTCGCGCGCCTGGCCCTGGCCCCGGCAGAGTTGCCGATCGGCATCGTCACCGCCTTTATCGGGGCGCCATTCTTCCTGTTCCTGCTGGTGAAGGTGCGCAACTGATGCTCGACGTCCAAGGGCTGTCTCTCAAACGTGGTGGGAGCCAGGTGCTGCACGACATCAACCTCACTTTGCGGCCAGGGCAGGTGCTAGGTGTGCTCGGGCCCAATGGCGCCGGCAAGAGCAGCCTGCTCGGCGTGCTGTGTGGCGAACTGGCGCCCACTGCCGGGCGCGTGCACCTCGAGGGCCTCGGGTTGGACGATTGGCCGGGCCAGGAGCGTGCCCGGCGCCTGGCGGTACTGCCGCAGGCGTCCAGCCTTGGCTTTGCCTTCAGTGTCGCGGAAGTGGTCGGTCTCGGCCGCCTGCCCCATGCCAGCGGCCGTCAGCGCGACCGGGAAATCGTCGAGGCGGCGCTGGCGGCGGCGGATGCTCAGCACCTGGTCGAGCGCAGCTACCTGGCGCTGTCCGGGGGGGAGCGCCAACGCGTGCACCTGGCGCGGGTGCTGGCCCAGCTGTGGCCGGGCGAGCCCGGCACCACGCTGTTGCTGGATGAACCCACTTCTGCGCTGGACCCCCTGCATCAGCACACCACGCTGCAGGCGGTACGCAGTTTCGCCGACCGTGGCGCGTCGGTGCTGGTGATCCTGCATGACCTGAACCTGGCGGCGCGCTACTGTGACCATATTCTTTTGCTGGAGCAGGGCCGCGGCCATGCGCTGGGCACACCGCAACAAGTGCTGACTCCGACGGCGCTGCGGGCGGTGTTCGGCATCGACGTCCTGGTGCAACCTCACCCGGAGCGCGGCCATCCGCTGATCATCACTCGCTAGGAGGCATTCGCCATGCGCCATCCCTTGCTGTCCGGCTTGTCCATCTGTTTGGCGCTGGCGCTCGGCGGTTGCCAGGCGAGCCTGCCGCCCGTGCCGGCCTGGCAGGGTACCGAAGGCCGCGACAACGTCCAGCTGGGGCAGATCATCGAGTTGTCCAGCGGCCAGGTATTGAGCCCCGGGCAACTGGTCCAGCGCCTGGCCAATGCGCCACGGGTGCTGGTGGGTGAAAAGCACGACAATCCCGACCACCACCGCTTGCAGCTGTGGTTGCTGCGCGCCCTGGAGAGCCGCCGCGCGCAGGGCAGCCTGCTGCTGGAAATGCTCGAGCCGCAACAGCAGGCGCTGGTCGATGCGCAGAAGGGCAAGGCATCGCCTGCAGCCGACCTGCCGAAGGCGCTGGCCTGGCAGCCTGGCTGGGATTGGACGCTGTACGGGCCTATCGTGCGCGAGGCCCTTGGCCAGCCATACCCGCTACTGGCGGCGAACCTGTCGCCCGATGAAATCCGCCAGGCCTATCGCCAGCCGGCGACACCACCTGGCGACCGCTCCAATGCGCCGGCAGTGGTGCAGGCGCTGCTGGCTCAGGTGCGTGCCGGCCACTGCAACCTGCTGCCGGAAAGCCAGCTACCGGCGATGCTGGCGGTGCAGCAGCAGCGTGACCGGCGCATCGCCGAGCGCTTGCTGGCCGCGCCGCAGCCGGCGCTGTTGCTCACCGGCAGCTACCATGCGCGCAAGGATCTCGGCGTGCCGCTGCACCTGGCCGACCTCGACGCCAAGTCTGAAGACAAAGTGCTGTTGCTGGCGGAAGTGGGGGAAACGGTCGAGCCGGCCATGGCTGACTTCGTCTGGTACACCCCGGCGACACCGGAGCAGGACTACTGCGCCCAGCTGCGCAAGGGCCACTGAATCGCAGGCAAAAAAAGACCCGGCAAAAAGCCGGGTCAATAACCGTGATTAGCCTGATGAGGAGATAATCTGAGCGTCCGAACCAGGGAGCATTCAGGTTACCCAACCGGTCTCGCGACCAGTCGTGATAATCATAACGATTCTCATTTCGTAGTCAATGCCTTTCCGAGATTAATTTTCGTTCTTCTGGGATGGGGGTTGGCACTTGGCATCGAGCTGCTGGTTCAACGCCTGTTTGCGTTCGACCGGCAGGTCATTCCAGTGCATGTCTAGCAGGGCGCCCTCGATGGCATACAACAACACCTTCGAAGCCCGGAAACCTCGCGTTCTCACAGCCTGATAGGCACCCACCGCGCCGAGCCGGCGCAGGTCCGATGCACTGTGGATGCCGACAGCATGCAGCCATTGCGCGGAGGTTTTGCCAAGGTTTTTCAGATGCTGCAATTCATCGTTCATCGAGCCTCCTTGCGATGGCTGAACGGGTCGTGGGGATAAATCGCGAGCAGGTCAATGAGGAGTGTAGCGGGGGTTATGGATTACGCGGCCTTTTGCCATCGGCGCCGACGGGATGCAATACGGTTGCGGGACCTTGGGCTTCGTTGGGGCGGGCTTGCCCGGCGATGGCGATAGCAGGGGCTGACGCTATCGCGGGGCAAGCCCGCCCCCAAGTGTGTCCGATCCACAAGGTTCGTGGCCACCGCCTTGTGCAGGCCGGACGCTTACCCTTGGCGTGGGCTGCGATAACGCATCCGTGTCCCGAACTTCACCGACATCAGGATCTCGTCGGCGCTCAGCTCGGCCGGGAAATACGTCCCGGAGATCTGCGCATGGGCCAGGCTCGCCCCTTCCAGGCCGTTTTCCCGCAGGTCCAGCCCGCGCAGGTCGGCGGCACGGAAGTAGGCGTCGGCAAAGTCGATGCCGCGTACATCCAGATCGCGCAGGTCGAGGCCGCGGAAATCACCGCCGCGAAAGTCGATCGGCGCATCACTGGGCTTCTCGCGGTTGAACGCCGCGATCTTCTCGTCGCGGATCATCGAGTACAGGACGTTGTCCAGCTGACGGGGCTGATTCATGGCGGCGCCTCCTCCGTGGGGTGTGATGATATTGTAATGACATCACTGGAGAGGCGCCGGACTTCAGGCGTGAACTGTCGACTGCTTCACGCCTGAAGGCTCAAAAACCGGGGAAATGCTGGCGGATCTGTTCGATCAACTGGTCCATGCTGGCGCTTTCCTGGGTATTCACCCGCTTGCTGTGCTTTTGCTCCTCGGCATCGAGCGGATCGCGTGTCGCTTGTTGCGCCTTGACCACCTCCAGGGTGGCGTCCGACGGGTCGATGGCCTCGGCCTGGCGTTGCGCCAGCCAGCTGGCGATCACTGCGTCCGGGGCCTGGCAGTCGAGGATCAGGAACGGCACGCCGGTCTCGCTGGCGACCTCGGCCGCGGCCTTGCGCTGCTCATGCTTGAGGTAGGTGGCGTCGAGCACCACCGGGAACCCGGCGTGCAGGATGATCTCTGCAAGTTCGTGCAGACGCTGGTAGGTGGCAACGCTGGCCTGCTTGTCGTAGATGCCGGCCTCCAGATGACCGGCATCGGCCACCGATTGCTTGCCGAACAGGCGCTTGCGCTCCACGTCCGAACGCACGCGGACTGCGCCCAGGGCTTCGACCAGGCGCATGGCCATGTGGCTCTTGCCCACTGCCGAGACGCCCTGGGTGATGGCAAGCAGGCGCGAAGGGATGGCGCTGTAGCTTTCGGCCAGGTTGGCATAGTTGCGGTAGGTACGCAGGGTGGTGGCGCGCTGCACGCCGTCCGCCTCGGCCGGCATGCTGAACAGCGCGACCTTGGCCCGCACCAGTGCGCGGTAGGCCTTGTAGAAGTTCAGCAACTCCAGGCCCTGGTAGTCGCCGGTGAGCTCCAGGTACTGGCTGACGAAACGCCGCGACAGGCACTTCAGGCCGCGGTCCTCGAGGTCCATGGCCAGGAAGCCGACGTCGGCGTAGACGTCGGTCAGGCGGAAGGGTTCGTTGAACTCGATGCAGTCGAAGATCACCACCTTGCCGTCGATCAGGGTGGCGTTGCCCAGGTGGATGTCACCGTGGCATTCGCGAATGAAACCATTGGCCTTGCGCGCTTCCAGCAGACCGTGCAGGCGCTTGAAGCTGTCCTGGGCCCAGGCTTGCAGTGCATCGAGCTGCTGCAGGTCGGCCTTGTCGCTGAGGAACGGGCGGATCTGTTCGAAGTTCTGTTCCACCGGCGCCATGACCGCGTCCGGGGTGCCCAGCGGGTGCTCGACCGGCACCTTGGGCGCCTGCAGGTGGAACTCGGCGATCTGCCGCGCCATCTGGTCGATATGCCCGGCATTCAGCTCGCCGTTGGCCTGAAGGGTGCTGAGCATCTGGCCCTGGGGGAACTGGCGCATCTTCAGCGCGTACTCGATCGCCGGGCCTTCGCCGCCGATCTGCGGCGCTTCGACGCTACCGGTGATCGGCAGCACTTCCAGGTACAGACCTTCGGTCAGGCGCTGGTTCAGGCGCAGCTCTTCGTTGCAAAAATGCCCGCGCTGGTCGAGGCCGGTGAAGTCGAGGAAGCCGAAGTTCATCGGCTTCTTGATCTTGTAGGCAAACTCGCCGGTGAGCAGGACCCAGGAGATATGCGTCTCGATGAGCTCGAAGCCCGCAACCGGGTGCGGATAGAGGGCGGGGTTTTGCAGCGCGCTGATCAGGGCTTGGCTCACGGATCATCCTTTAAGGGGGTCAGGGAATTCGAATCGAACATTATGGTCAATGGTGCCGTCCCTGCAAACCGCCGAGGGGCGCCTGCCTCCCTTTTCCAATGTGCGTATAATCCGCCGCCATGACTCGTACCCGAAATTCCCGCACCCCAAAAAAACGCCCGACCGGCCGCGCCCGTGCCTTGCTGGGCTGGGCGCTCAAGCTCAGCCTGGTCGGCCTGGTACTGATAGCCGGCTTCGCGGTCTACCTCGACGCCACTGTCCAGGAGAAGTTCTCCGGCAAGCGCTGGACCATCCCGGCCAAGGTGTATGCCCGGCCGCTGGAGCTGTTCGTCGGCCAGAAACTGAGCCGCAACGACTTCCTCACCGAGCTCGATGCCCTCGGCTACCGTCGGGAAAGCGCGGCCAACGGCCCGGGCGCGGCGTCGGTCAATGGCAACACCGTCGACCTCAATACCCGTGGCTTCCAGTTCTACGAGGGCATGGAACCGGCGCAGTTCGTGCGCGTGCGCTTCTCCGGCGATTATGTCGCGGGCCTCAGCGGCGCCAATGGCGGCAAGCTCGACGTGGTGCGCCTTGAGCCGCTGATGATCGGCGGCATCTACCCGAAGAATCTCGAAGACCGCATCCTGATCAAGATCGATCAGGTGCCGCCGTATCTGGTGGAAACCCTGATCGCCACCGAGGACCGCGACTTCTACAGCCACTTCGGTGTGTCGCCCAAGTCCATCGCCCGCGCGGTGTGGGTCAACACTTCGTCCGGCGCCATGCGCCAGGGCGGCAGTACCCTGACCCAGCAGTTGGTGAAGAACTTCTTCCTCACCAACGAGCGCAGTCTCAGCCGCAAGCTGACCGAAGCGATGATGTCGCTGCTCCTGGAAGTGCACTACGACAAGCACGAGATCCTCGAGGCCTACCTGAACGAAGTGTTCATCGGACAGGACGGCCAGCGCGCCGTGCACGGCTTCGGTCTGGCCAGCCAGTTCTTCTTCAGCCAGCCGCTGCAGGAGCTCAAGCTGCACCAGATCGCCCTGCTGGTGGGCATGGTCAAGGGCCCGTCATACTACAACCCGCGCCGCCACCCCGAGCGCGCCTTGCAGCGGCGCAACCTGGTGCTCGACCTGCTCGCCGAGCAAGGCGTGGCCACTCAGGACGTGGTCGACGCGGCGAAGAAGATGCCCCTGGGCGTGACCAAGCGCGGCAGCCTGGCCGACAGCTCGTTCCCGGCCTTCCTCGACCTGGTCAAGCGTCAGTTGCGCCAGGACTACCGCGACGAAGACTTGACCGAAGAAGGCCTGCGCATCTTCACCAGTTTCGACCCGATCCTGCAGATGAAGGCCGAAACCGCCATGAGCGAGACCTTCAAACGCCTGGCCGGGCGCAAGGGCGCCGACGAAGTCGAGTCGGCGATGGTCGTCACCAACCCGGAAACCGGTGAGGTGCAGGCGCTGATCGGCAGCCGCCAGTCGGGCTTCGCCGGTTTCAACCGCGCCATCGATGCAGTGCGGCCGATCGGTTCGCTGGTCAAGCCGGCGGTCTACCTGACTGCGCTGGAACAGCCGAGCAAGTTCACCCTCACCAGCTGGGTGCAGGACGAGCCGTTCTCGGTCAAAGGCGCCGATGGCCAGGTATGGCGGCCGCAGAACTACGACCGCCGGCCCCATGGCACCATCTACCTGTACCAGGGCCTGGCCAACTCCTACAACCTGTCCACCGCCAAGCTGGGCCTTGAAGTGGGCGTGCCCAACGTGATCAAGACCATCGCCCGGCTCGGCGTGCAGGTCGACTGGCAGGCGTTCCCGTCGATGCTGCTGGGCGCCGGCGGCATGTCGCCGATGCAGGTGGCGACCATGTACCAGACCATCGCCAACGGCGGCTTCAATACGCCGATGCGCGGCATCCGCAGCGTGCTCACCGCCGAAGGCGAGCCGCTCAAGCGCTACCCGTTCCAGATCCAGCAGACCTTCGACCCGGGCTCGATCTACCTGGTGCAGAACGCCATGCAGCGGGTGATGCGTGAAGGTACCGGGCGCTCGGTGTACAGCACGCTGCCGAGCTCGCTGACCCTGGCTGGCAAGACCGGCACCAGCAACGACTCGCGCGACAGCTGGTTCTCCGGTTTCAGCCAGGACCTGCTGGCGGTGGTCTGGCTGGGCCGCGACGACAACGGCAAGACGCCGTTCACCGGTGCCACCGGCGCGTTGCAGGTGTGGACCAGCTTCATGAAGAAGGCCGACCCGCTGCCGCTGGACATGCCCCAGCCGGACAACGTGGTGCAGGCCTGGATCGACCCTTACAGCGGCCAGGGTTCCGACGGCAGCTGTCCGGGAGCGGTGCAGATGCCGTATATTCGCGGCAGTGAACCGCCCGCAGGCGCCGCCTGTGGCGGCGAGCAGAACCCGGCCGAACAGGTGATGGACTGGGTCAAGGGCTGGATGAATTGAGCGCGAGCTTCTGAAGAGGGTGTGAAGTGAACAAGTGGTGGATTCCTGCCGTGGCGGCAGTGACCGTTCTGCACGGCTGTGCCAGCGTCCCGCGTGGCAACATTCCGGTGGTCGATTCGAGCACCCGGGTCTCCAACAGCGAGCGCGTCTCGGCCAACCGCACGTCGGCCTATCCGACCAGCGGCGGCAGCAGCCAGGCCCAGTCATTGCCGGAAGACTCCGGCGTCACCGTGATGATCCCGCAGGGGACAGGCGGCGCGCCGATCCAGTCGTTCCCGGCAGGCACCGGGCCTGCGCCGATCAGCACCGGCCCGATCACCCCGGGCCCGGTCAGCAGCGGGCCGATCACGACCAATCCCAACCCGATTGCCGACGAACCGTTCGACATCGCCTCGATGAGCAACCCGGCGCCGGTGACCAGTGCCCCGACTGGTATCCCGCGTGGCAACGCCTCCAGTGGCGGCCTGTCGGCCGATGAGCAGCTCGACGGCCCGGTGCTGGCCTTGCTCACCACTGCCCAGCAGCAGCAGGGTAGCGGCGACTTCAACGGCGCCGCGTCGAGCCTGGAGCGTGCCCAGCGCATTGCCCCGCGTGAGCCGCAGGTGCTGTTCCGCCTGGCCCAGGTGCGCCTGTCCCAGGGCGATGCGGCGCAGTCCGAGCAACTGGCGCGCCGTGCCCTGACCTACGCCAACGGTCGCCCAGACCTGCAGGCCCAGCTGTGGAACACCATCGCCCAGGCCCGTGAAAAGCAGGGTGACAGTGCAGGGGCGGCCCTGGCGCGGCAGAAGGCGCGGGTCAACCTGTGATGGAACAGCGCATTCTCGATATCGCCGACCAACTGCTGCTGATCGAGCAGGAGCTCAAGGTCCAGGGCTGGTGGAGCGACGCCACCCCCAGTGCCGAGGCGTTGGCCAGCGTGGAGCCGTTCGCGGTGGACCGCATGAGCTTCGAGCAGTGGCTGCAGTGGATCTTCCTGCCGCGCATGAAGCTGATCCTCGAGCACGGGCATCCGTTGCCCAACGCCTCGGGCATCCTGGTGATGGCCGAGACGGTGTTCGTCGACCGCCCGGAACAAAGCCGCGAGCTACGGCGTTTGCTCGCAACTTTCGACCAATTGATCGCGCCTTGCGCCTGATTTCTACCGTTTTTCCTTCAAGGGCCGCAGATTGTGGCCCTTTTTTATGGAAATCTTATTTTTCCTGCTGCTGCTCGCGCCATTAGTGGTGGTGAGAATTCATCTTGAAGAAAAATTGGCAATAATTTCTCTTGACTTGTGAGCGCCGAATCACAAGAATCCAGATTCCGCTGTAGAGGGACTGCCAGAAGCAGACCCGCTAAGCAGATCATGAGGCGCACACCCGCGCCGACTTGTAACACCCCGCAACGCGTTACCTCGCGCTGGGTGGGAAGGCCCGCAACACACCAGGGTATTCCCAATACTTGCTCAGTCAGTGCTGACGTTCGCTCATGCTCTGCTTGGCAGTAAACCTAATAAGACCCGCTCAGTGAGGGCGGTATTCTGGCGTTTTAGAGGTGAACAACGTGGAGCTCTTATCCGGCGCTGAAATGGTCGTCCGCTTTTTGCGCGACGAAGGCGTTAAGCACATCTACGGGTACCCTGGCGGTGCTCTCCTTCATGTTTACGATGCCTTGTTCAAGGAACCGGAAGTCCAGCACATCCTGGTTCGTCACGAGCAGGCTGCCACCCATATGGCGGACGGTTACGCCCGTGCCACCGGCAAGGCCGGCGTGGTACTGGTGACTTCCGGCCCGGGCGCGACCAATGCCATCACCGGCATTGCCACCGCCTACATGGATTCCATCCCGATGGTCATCCTGTCTGGCCAGGTGCCCAGCACCATGGTCGGCACCGATGCGTTCCAGGAAACCGACATGATCGGTATCTCCCGGCCGATCGTGAAGCATAGCTTCATGGTCAAGCACGCCTCGGAAATCCCCGAAGTCCTGAAAAAAGCCTTCTATCTGGCGCAGTCCGGCCGTCCCGGCCCGGTCGTGGTCGACATTCCAAAAGATATGACCAACCCGGCCGAGAAGTTCGAGTACATCTACCCGAAAAAGGTCAAGCTGCGTTCCTATAGTCCGGCCCTGCGCGGCCATTCCGGGCAGATCCGCAAGGCAGCCGAAATGCTCCTCGCGGCCAAGCGCCCGGTGGTCTACTCCGGTGGCGGCGTGATTCTCGGCGGTGGCTCCGAAGCCCTGACCGAAATCGCCAAGTCGTTGAACCTGCCGGTCACCAACACCCTCATGGGCCTTGGTGGCTTCCCAGGCACCGACCGCCAGTTCCTCGGCATGCTCGGCATGCACGGCAGCTACACCGCCAACCTGGCCATGCACAACGCCGACGTGATCTTCGCTGTCGGTGTGCGTTTCGACGACCGCGTGGTCAACGGTCCGGCCAAGTTCTGCCCGAACGCCAAGATCATCCACATCGACATCGACCCGGCCTCGATCTCGAAGATGATCAAGGCCGACGTGCCGATCGTCGGTCCGGTCGAGAGCGTGTTGAGCGAAATGCTCGGCATCCTCAAGGAAATCGGCGAGCAGCCCGACAAGGCTGCGCTCGATGCCTGGTGGAAGCAGATCGATGAATGGCGTGGCGACGGCGAGCTGTTCCCCTACGACAAGGGCGACGGCAACATCATCAAGCCGCAACAGGTCATCGAGACCCTGTGCGAAGTGACCAAGGGCGATGCCTTCGTCACCTCCGACGTGGGCCAGCACCAGATGTTCGCGGCGCAGTACTATCGCTTCAACAAACCCAACCGCTGGATCAACTCCGGTGGCCTGGGCACCATGGGCTTCGGTTTCCCGGCGGCCATGGGCATCAAGCTCAACTTCCCCGACCAGGATGTGGCCTGCGTTACCGGTGAAGGCAGCATCCAGATGAACATCCAGGAGCTGTCCACCTGCATGCAGTACGGCCTGCCGGTGAAGATCGTCAACCTGAACAACGGTGTGCTGGGCATGGTTCGCCAATGGCAGGACATGTCCTACAACGGTCGCCACTCGCATTCCTATGTCGAGTCGCTGCCGGACTTCGTCAAGCTGGCCGAGGCCTATGGCCATGTGGGCATGCGCATCACCAGCCTGAAAGACCTCAAGCCGAAACTGGAAGAGGCTTTCGCGATGAAGGACCGCCTGGTGTTCATCGACATCGCGGTCGACCGGACCGAGCACGTCTATCCGATGCAGATCAAGGACGGCTCGATGCGTGACATGTGGCTGAGCAAGACGGAGCGTACCTGACATGCGGCACATCATCTCCCTGCTGCTGGAAAACGAACCCGGTGCCTTGTCTCGCGTGGTCGGCTTGTTCTCCCAGCGCAACTACAACATTGAAAGCCTGACCGTGGCGCCGACCGAAGACCCGACCCTGTCGCGTCTGACGCTGACCACCGTTGGCCATGACGAAGTGATCGAACAGATCACCAAGAACCTCAACAAGCTGGTCGAAGTGGTCAAGCTTGTCGACCTGTCGGAAAGCGCCCACATCGAGCGCGAACTGATGCTGGTCAAGGTCAAGGCCACGGGTGCCCAGCGCGCCGAGATCAAGCGCACCACGGATATCTTCCGTGGCCAGATCGTCGACGTGACCGCCAGCGTGTACACCGTGCAGCTGAGCGGCACCAGCGACAAACTGGACAGCTTCATCCAGGCCATCGGCACCGCATCGATTCTCGAAACCGTGCGCAGTGGCGTCACCGGCATTGCCCGTGGCGACAAAGTGCTCAGCATCTAACTTCAAAAATAGCGATGGCTCCGCAGGGGCCGAGATATAACCAGGGGTATTTTCATGAAAGTTTTCTACGACAAAGACTGCGACCTCTCCATCATCCAGGGCAAGAAAGTCGCCATCATCGGCTACGGCTCCCAGGGTCACGCCCAGGCGTGCAACCTGAAGGACTCCGGTGTGGACGTTACCGTCGGTCTGCGTAAAGGTTCGGCTACCGTTGCCAAGGCTGAAGCCCACGGCCTGAAAGTGGCCGACGTGGCCAGCGCCGTCGCTGCCGCCGACCTGGTCATGATCCTGACCCCGGACGAGTTCCAGGGCCAGTTGTACAAGAACGAGATCGAGCCGAACATCAAGAAGGGCGCCACCCTGGCCTTCTCCCACGGCTTCTCGATCCACTACAACCAGGTCGTGCCGCGTGCCGACCTCGACGTGATCATGATCGCGCCGAAGGCCCCGGGCCACACCGTGCGCTCCGAGTTCGTCAAAGGCGGCGGCATCCCTGACCTGATCGCCATCTACCAGGACGCTTCGGGCAACGCCAAGAACGTCGCCCTGTCCTACGCCGCTGGCGTCGGTGGCGGCCGTACCGGCATCATCGAAACCACCTTCAAGGACGAGACCGAAACCGACCTGTTCGGTGAGCAGGCCGTTCTCTGCGGCGGTACCGTCGAGCTGGTCAAGGCCGGTTTCGAAACCCTGGTCGAAGCGGGCTACGCCCCGGAAATGGCCTACTTCGAGTGCCTGCACGAGCTGAAGCTGATCGTTGACCTCATGTACGAAGGCGGCATCGCCAACATGAACTACTCGATCTCCAACAACGCCGAGTACGGTGAGTACGTCACCGGCCCTGAAGTCATCAACGAAGAATCCCGCAAGGCCATGCGCAACGCTCTGAAGCGCATCCAGGACGGCGAGTACGCGAAGATGTTCATCAGCGAAGGCGCCACCAACTATCCTTCGATGACCGCCAAGCGCCGCAACAACGCCGCCCACGGCATCGAGATCATCGGCGAGCAGCTGCGTTCGATGATGCCGTGGATCTCGGCCAACAAGATCGTCGACAAGACCAAGAACTGAGTCTTGCGTCGATAATGAAAAACGCGGCTTCGGCCGCGTTTTTTCGTTTGCGCGGTCAGCTTCTGGTATAAAGCGACCAGTGGCTCGCTGTCAGAACCGTTTTGCAGAGCCCATGTCGAACATATTCCACCCTGTTGCAAGGTACTTTTCATGAGCGAACGTCCCGAAGAGCCGAACAAGCCCTCCGACGCCGAAAGCCTGCTACCTGTCGATGAGCACGTTGAAGAAGGCCACGACGCCGAAGGGCGCAAGGTGCGTCACCGCGGTATCTATCTGCTGCCCAACCTGTTCACCACCGCGAACCTGTTCGCCGGCTTCTATTCCATCATCAGCTCGATGAGCGCGCAGAGCGCCCTGAGCGCGGGTGATCCACGCGAGGCGAGCAAGTACTTCGCCTTCGCCGCCATCGCCATCTTCGTCGCCATGGTCCTCGACGGCCTCGACGGCCGCGTGGCGCGCATGACCAATACGCAAAGCGCCTTCGGTGCCGAGTACGACTCGCTGTCGGACATGGTCGCCTTCGGTGTGGCCCCGGCGCTGCTGGCGTTCGGCTGGGCCCTGGGCGACATGGGCAAGGTCGGCTGGATGGTCGCCTTCATCTATGTGGCCGGCGCTGCGCTGCGCCTGGCGCGCTTCAACACCCAGGTCGGCACCGCCGACAAACGTTACTTCATCGGCCTGGCCAGCCCGGCGGCGGCCGGCGTGGTGGCCGGTACCGTCTGGGCGTTCAGCGACTACGGCATCCAGGGTTCCAAGCTGTCGTTCCTGGTGGCGCTGCTGGTGGCGGCCGCCGGCATGCTGATGGTCAGCAACATCAAGTACAACAGCTTCAAGGAGCTCGACCTCAAGGGCCGCGTGCCCTTTGTCGCGATCCTCGCCGTGGTGCTGGTGTTTGCCGTGGTGTTCAGCGATCCGCCGCGCATCCTGCTGCTGATCTTCCTCGCCTATGCTGCATCGGGGCCGATCCAGTTCCTGTTGCGGGCGCGCCGTCGCAAATCCTGACAAGGATTTAATCGCGGAATAACCTGCCGGCTCCATAGTCTTACGTGTACATCAGTTACCCGTACTGTGGAGCCGCCATGCTCATCAAGCTTCCCCGATCCAGCGACTGCAAGTCGTCCGAGATCACCCCCGAAAGTTTCTACCTCTCCCGTCGCAAGCTGCTGGGCGCCAGCCTTGCAGGTGCAGCCCTGGGCGCCTTGCCCCGGTTGGGCGCCGCGGCGGAGGTTTCCCGCTATGCCGATGTCGAGGCGGGCAGCGCGCCAGGCTGGTTCAGTGACAAGCTCGGCGCCACGCGCTGGCAGGCGGTCACCGTCAGCGGCGAAGCCATCACGCCGTTCAAGGACGCGACCCACTACAACAACTTCTATGAGTTCGGGCCCGACAAGGGCGACCCGGCGGCCAATGCCGGCAGCCTGAAGACCGAGCCGTGGAGCCTGGTGGTCGATGGCGAAGTGGCCAAGCCCGGGCGTTATGCGCTGGAAGACTTTGTCAAACCGTACCAGCTCGAGGAGCGCATCTATCGCCTGCGCTGTGTGGAGGCCTGGTCGATGGTGATTCCCTGGCTGGGCTTCCCGTTGGCCGAGGTACTCAAGCAGGTCGAGCCAACCTCCAAGGCGCGCTATATCCGTTTCGAAACCCTGGAAGACCCCAAGCGCATGCCTGGGCAGCGCTCCGGCTTCGCCCTGATCGACTGGCCCTATGTGGAAGGGCTGCGTCTGGATGAGGCGATGAACCCGCTGGCGATCCTGGCGGTGGGCATGTATGGCCGTGAACTGGCCAACCAAAACGGCGCGCCGCTGCGCCTGGTGGTGCCCTGGAAGTACGGCTTCAAGAGCATCAAGTCGATCGTGCGCATCAGCCTGGTGGCAGAACAACCTGCGACTACCTGGCAGGGGTTGGCGCCGGACGAGTACGGCTTCTATGCCAACGTCAACCCGACGGTGGACCACCCGCGCTGGACCCAGGCCCGCGAGCGGCGCCTGCCCAGCGGGCTGTTCAGCCCCAATGTGCGCGATACGCTGATGTTCAACGGCTATGCCGATGAAGTGGCGTCGCTGTATACCGGCCTCGACCTGCGGAAGAACTATTGATGCGCTATCCGTGGCTGCGCCTGGCGATCTTCGTGATCGGGTGCCTGTTTCCCGTGTGGTGGTTGTATGAGGCAGCCATGGGGCTGCTCGGCCCGGATCCGGGAAAGATCATGGTGGATCGCCTTGGCCTGGGGGCACTGGTGTTCCTGTTGATTACCCTGAGCATGACACCGCTGCAGCGGTTGACGGGGTGGGCGGGGTGGATCGTCGTGCGGCGCCAGCTGGGGCTGTGGTGCTTTGCTTATATAGTGCTGCACCTGACGGCGTACCTGGTGTTCATCCTGGGGCTGGACTGGGGGCAGTTCGGCGTTGAGCTGCGCAAGCGGCCCTACATCATTGTCGGTGCATTGGGTTTTCTTGGCTTGCTGGCGCTGGCGGTCACGTCCAACCGGTATAGCCAGCGCCGCCTTGGGGCGCGGTGGAAGAAGCTGCACCGGCTGGTCTATGTGATTCTCGGGCTTGGGCTGCTGCACTTCCTGTGGATCGTACGCTCGGACCTGAAGGAGTGGGCGGTGTATGCCGCTATCGGGGTGTTTCTGCTGGTGTTGCGTATACCCCCGGTGTGGCGGCGTGTTCCACGGCTGGTGGGGCGGGGGAGGGCGGCCTGAAATCTTTCTTTAATAAAAGGTTGACGCCCTCTCAGATCCCCTTATAATGCGCCCCACTTCCAGCGACATCGGAACGAAAAACTCCTTGAATATCAATGAGTTGATCGATCAAGAGGGTTGCGGAGGTGCTTCGGTCGTCAGATCGGCAGCGGTGAAAA
>Ga0247725_1000071_pt1 | contig 140694 bp, 127 predicted proteins | sample OKSTACKMCFT3sol_FD_183021 | JGI IMG/M metagenome (GOLD analysis project Ga0247725, IMG submission 183021) | Subsurface sediment microbial communities from gas well in Oklahoma, United States - OK STACK MC-FT3-sol | ecosystem: Environmental > Terrestrial > Deep subsurface > Rock core/Sediment...
CAAGAGATCACCGCCAAGGTCCTCAAGTACGATCAAGAGAAGAACCGCGTGTCGCTGGGCGTCAAGCAACTGGGCGACGATCCATGGACCGGTCTGTCGCGTCGTTACCCGCAAGGCACCCGCCTGTTCGGTAAAGTCACCAACCTGACCGACTACGGCGCGTTCGTCGAAGTGGAACAAGGCATCGAAGGCCTGGTCCACGTGTCGGAAATGGACTGGACCAACAAGAACGTGGCGCCGAACAAGGTTGTCCAGCTGGGCGACGAAGTCGAAGTCATGGTCCTGGAAATCGACGAAGAGCGCCGCCGTATCTCGCTGGGCATGAAGCAGTGCAAGGCGAACCCATGGGACGACTTCGGCATGACCCACAAGAAGGGCGACAAGGTCAAGGGTTCGATCAAGTCGATCACCGACTTCGGCGTCTTCATCGGCCTGCCAGGCAATATCGATGGCCTGGTCCACCTGTCGGACCTGTCGTGGACCGAAGCCGGCGAAGAAGCCGTGCGTCGCTTCAAGAAGGGCGACGAGCTGGAAGCTGTCGTCCTGGCCATCGACGTCGAGCGCGAGCGTGTTTCGCTGGGCGTGAAGCAGCTGGAAGGCGACCCGTTCAACACCTACTCGTCGCTGAACGACAAGGGTTCGCTGGTCACCGGCACCGTGAAATCGGTTGAGCCAAAAGGCGCCGTGATCTCGCTGTCGGACGAAGTCGAAGGCTACCTGCGCGCGTCGGAAATCTCGCGTGACCGCGTGGAAGACGCCGGCACCCACCTGAAAGTGGGCGACAAGGTCGAAGCCCTGGTCATCAACATCGATCGCAAGGCTCGCAGCATCCAGCTGTCGATCAAGGCGAAAGACAGCGCCGACACCCAGGAAGCGATGAGCAAGCTGGCGAACGACAACAGCGCAGCGTCGGGCACCACCAGCCTGGGCGCACTGCTGAAAGCCAAGTTCGATAACAAAAACTAAGCAAGAAATATCAGGTAATTCCTGAGGAGCTGCGATGACCAAATCCGAGCTGATCAACCGTCTGGCTGAGCGTTATTCCCAGCTGGTGGCGAAGGATGCGGAGTTCGCTGTCAAGACCATCCTCGATGCGATGACCAACGCCCTGGCGACCGGGCAGCGCATCGAGATCCGTGGTTTCGGCAGCTTCTCGCTGAACAGCCGTCCCCCGCGCATCGGACGCAATCCGAAGTCCGGCGACAAGGTGATGGTGCCCGAAAAACGGGTGCCGCACTTCAAGCCGGGCAAGCAGTTGCGCGAGCGGGTGGATGCGATGGTCGGGCAACCGATCATCAACGATTGAATCGTCGCACGGCCCACGAAAACGGCATCCGCAAGGGTGCCGTTTTTTTATTCCCGTCTGCCGGCCGGCGGGCTCACGCCACATGTCATTTTGAAATATCATGGCGAATATGCGACACTTCGCCCTCACACCATTCTCCAGCGGAACCTGCTGATGAAATTCGTCTCGACCATCGTCGGAATCGTCCTGTTCATCCTCTTCTTCGGCTTCGCCTTGAAGAACACCCAGGAAGTCGACCTGCACTTCTTCCTGCAATATGAATTGCGCGGCCCGCTGGTGCTGATGCTGCTGGCCTTCTTCGTGGCCGGCGCGGCCCTGGGCATCCTGGCGCTGACCCCGACCGTATTCCGCCAGCGCCGCGAGAAGTGGCTCAACAAGATCACCATCCAGTCGCTGCAGAGCGCTGCCGGCACCGGCACGCCGGTCGCCCCGGCGCCGGACAGCGTGCCGCCGGCCCCGCCGCGGCACTGAACAATAAGAAAACAAGAAAGCCATGGAATTCGAACTCTGGATGCTGCTTGGCATCCCCTTCTTTTTTGGTCTCGGCTGGCTCGCCGCCCGGGTCGACATCAATGAACTGGTTTCCGAGTCGCGCACTTTACCGCGCGGCTATTTCAAGGGCTTGAACCATCTGCTCAACGACCAGCCCGACAAGGCCATCGATTCCTTCATCGAGATCGTCAAGCTCGACCCCGAATCGAGCGATATGCACTTTGCGCTGGGTAACCTGTTCCGCCGCCGCGGCGAGACCGAGCGCGCGATCCGGGTGCACCAGAACCTGCTGGCGCGGCCCGACCTGCCGAGCGAGCAAAAAGCCCATGCGCAATACGAACTTGGCATCGACTACCTGAAGGCCGGCCTGCTGGACCGCGCCGAGGAAACCTTCAACCTGCTGGTGGACACGCCGTACGCCGTGCAGGCGCGCCGCTCCCTGCTCGAGATCTACCAGCGCGAGAAGGAGTGGAAGCGCGCCATCGCGGCCGCCGAGGGCCTGCAGGAATCGGGCGCCGGTTCCCGTCAAAAAGAAATTGCTCAGTTCTATTGCGAACTGGCCCAGGACGCGCTGGTGCACATGGCGCCGAGCGACGCCATGCAGCTGCTGGACAAGGCGCTGGAAGCCGACCGCCACAGCGTGCGCGCCACCATCCTGCGCGGCGACGCGCTGCTGGCCCAGGGGGACGTCGAAGAGGCCTTGAAGACCTGGCGCCGCGTCGAGCAGCAGAGCGTGCCGCACGTGGCCCTGGTCGCCACCCGCCTGATGGACGGCTACCGCAAGGTGGGCCGCCCGCAGGAGGGCGTCAACCTGCTCAAGTCCTACCTGGCCGAAGCCTCCTCGATCGACCTGATCGAGGTCGTGTTCAAGGCCGTCATCGAGCTCGATGGCGTGCAGGCGGCCAAGGAACTGGTGGTCGAGGAACTGCGCCGCAATCCGACCCTGCTGGGCCTGGATAAACTGCTGGAAGCGCGCCTGATGGATGCGCCGGCGAATGTTTGGGAAGAACTGTCGATGGTCAAGAACCTGGTACAGCGCTATACGCAGAAGCTGGCGCGCTACCAGTGCGGCCACTGCGGCTTCAAGGCGCGCCAGTTCTACTGGCAATGCCCAGGATGCAACCGCTGGGATTCCTATCCGCCGCGCCGCACCGAAGAACTGAACGTGATGAACTGAGCCCGAGTAATAGTGCCATGACCACCCCGACCCCGAGCCGCCTGCTGGCGGCCGACGACTTCCGCCAGCAGGCGGCCCCGCAACTGTCCGCCGTGCGCCTGCTGGTGGTGGGCGACGTGATGCTCGACCGCTATTGGTTTGGCGACGTGTCGCGCATCTCGCCGGAGGCCCCGGTCCCGGTGGTGCGCATCGAGAAGCGCGAAGAGCGCCTGGGCGGCGCCGCCAACGTGGCGCGCAATGCCGCCGCGCTTGGCGCACACACGGGCTTGCTGGGCGTGGCCGGCGCCGACGAGGCCGGCGACCAGATGGAGCAATTGCTGCAGTCCGGCGGCATCCACAGCTACCTCAAGCGCGATGAGGCGATCTCGACCATTATCAAGCTGCGCGTGATCGGCCGCCAGCAGCAGATGGTGCGCATCGATTTCGAGGATGCGCCGACCGAGAATGTGTTGCGCGACAAACTGACCCAGTTCAAGGCGCTGCTGCCCGACTACGACGTGATCGTCCTGTCCGACTACAACAAGGGCGCGCTGGTCAATGTGGCCGAAATGATCGCCCTGGCGCGCGCCGCCGGCAAGATCGTGCTGGTCGACCCCAAGGGCGACGACTTTACGCCGTATAAAGGCGCGAGCATCCTGACCCCGAACCGTTCCGAGCTGCAGCGCGTCGTCGGCGCCTGGAAGACCGAAGAGCAATTGCTCGAGAAAGCCCAGACGCTGCGCGAGGAGCTGGGCCTCGATGCCTTGCTGCTGACCCGCTCCGAAGAGGGCATGAGCCTGTTCGCGCAGGACGAGGTGCTGCACGTGCACGCCGACGCGCGCGAGGTGTTCGACGTCTCGGGCGCGGGCGACACCGTGATCGCCACGCTCGCCACCATGCTGGGCACCGGCGCGCCGCTGGCCGAGGCGCTGGTGACGGCCAACCGCGCCGGTGGCATCGTCGTCGGCAAGCTGGGCACGGCCACCGTGACCCGCGAGGAGTTGTTTCCCGCTTGACCCTTGATCGCGCTCAGTCCTCGCGCCCCAACAATAGCCGAGGTCATCCGTCTAAATGAACGCCGGCGGCCGCGCCGTCGGTCCTGTTCAACTTACGGAGAAACTTCAATGATCAAGAAACTGATGCTTGCCGTCGCCACGCTAACGATGTCGGGCGGGATCGCGTTCGCCCAGGTGGATGTCAACAAGGCCGATGCCGCCGCGCTCGATGGCGTGAAGGGCGTGGGGCCGAGCATGTCCAAGGCCATCCTGGACGAGCGCGCCAAGGGCGGGTTCAAGGACTGGGCCGACCTGCAGGGCCGCATCAAGGGCCTGGGCGACAAGAAGGCGGCCAAGCTGTCCGAGGCCGGCCTAGTGGTCAATGGCAAGGGCAAGGAAGGCGCCGCCGCCAGGCCGCCTGCGAAGGCTGGCAAGCCCAGCCAGACCGCGGACGCTAAGGCAGTAATGTGACATGTATTGACTGACATTCCCGCGGGCGCGTGGCAAGATGTGCAAGCTTAGCTGTTACAACTTGTAACATCCTTACCAGAAAGGACACCATGCCTCACGCCCGTCTTTCCTCCGCCTTGCTGGCGGCCCTGCTGGCAGCTTCGGCCGGCGCGTCCGCCGCCACCCCGGCCCAGCCCGATATCACCGCCCGGCAAGCCCAGATCAACAAGATCCTCGGCGAAATTTCGCACAAACGCATCGAAGGCCATATCCGCAAGCTGGTCAGCTTCGGCACCCGCCACACGATGTCGGAGACCGAATCCGAGACGCGCGGCATCGGCGCCGCCCGCCGCTGGATCAAGGCCGAGCTGGAGCGCTGCGGCGCCGGCACGCCATTGCAGGTCGCCTTCGACAGCCACGTCGCGCCGGTCTCGGCCCGCATCTCGAAGCCGACCGAGATCGTCAATGTGGTCGCGACCCTGCCGGGCACGCAGGCCGCATCGAAGGACCGCATGTATGTTGTCAGCGGCCACTACGATTCGCGCGCCTCGGACGTGATGGATGCCACGTCGGACGCGCCGGGCGCCAACGACGACGCCTCGGGCACCGCCGCCATCATGGAGCTGGCCTGCGTGATGGCCAAATACAAGTTCGACGCCACGCTGGTGTTCATCGCCGTCGCGGCCGAGGAGCAGGGCCTGATCGGCGCCCGCCACTGGGCGACCCAGGCCCGCGAGAAGGGCTGGAACGTGGCCGGCATGTTCACCAACGACATCATCGGCAGCTCGCGCGGCGACGACGGCAAGGTCGACGACAAATCGGTGCGCCTGTTTGCCCAGAGCATCCCGGCAACCAAGGAAATGAGCGAGGCCGTGCGCCAGCTGGTGGCCACCGGCGGCGAGAACGATTCGATCTCGCGCCAGCTCGCGCGCCACACCAAGGAGCAGGGCGAACGCTATGTGAAGGGCTTCAAGGTCAACGTCATCCAGCGCCACGACCGCTACCTGCGCGGCGGCGACCACATGCCGTTCCTGGAGCAGGGCTACGCCGCGCTGCGCTTTACCGAGCCGGCCGAGAACTTCGACCACCAGCACCAGGACCTGCGTACCGAGAACGGCAAGGTCTATGGCGACACGATCGACCACGTCGACTTCCGCTATACCGCCAACGTCACCAAGGTCAATGGCGCCACGATGGCATCGCTGGCGCTGGCCCCGGGCGCGCCGCAGGACGTCAAATTGCGCACCGCCGGCCTCACCAACGATTCGACCCTGGTGTGGAAGGCCAATGCCGAGCCCGATCTTGCCGGCTACCGTCTCGTGTGGCGCGACACGACCAGCGCGAACTGGGAAGGGTCGAAGTGGGTCGGTAACGTCACCGAGGCAACGGTAGACCTGTCGAAGGACAATGTGTTCTTTGGCGTGCAGGCCGTCGACAAGGACGGCAACGTCAGCCCGGCGACCTACCCCTTGCCGCTGCGGTAAGGCAAGCCGGGGCGCGCAGCCGGCGCCTTCTTCCTTGCGGCGATGGTTGGCAGCCAGATCATCCGGCGCGAAAGCGCAGCCGGTAACCATCGCCGCGTGAACGGGAAACCCGTCCACGCCACAACGCCGTCCTGCTTCTCGGATTAGAATGGCGCTTTGGTATCGCAAGGAATAGAGAAAGCAATGGCTTACAAGACCATCGAAGCCACGATCGGCAATACGCCGCTCGTGCAGCTGCAGCGCCTGCCTGGCGCCGACATCGCGGCCCGCAACAACATCATCCTGGGCAAGCTGGAAGGCAATAATCCGGCCGGCTCGGTGAAGGACCGGGCCGCCATGTCGATGCTGCGCGGCGCCGAGCAGCGGGGCCAGATCAAGCCTGGCGACACGCTGATCGAGGCGACCAGCGGCAATACCGGTATCGCGCTGGCGATGGCGGCCGCGATCCTCGGCTACAAGATGATCCTCCTGATGCCCGATAACTTGTCGGTCGAGCGCCGCCAGAGCATGGCCGCCTACGGCGCGCAAATCATCCTGACCCCGAAATCGGGTGGCATGGAATACGCCCGCGACATGGCCGAGCAGATGCAGAAGGACGGCCAGGGCATCATCCTCGACCAGTTCGCCAATGTCGACAATCCGCGCGCGCACTACGAGACCACCGGCCCCGAAATCTGGCGCGACACCGAAGGCCGCGTCACGCACTTCGTCAGCGCCATGGGCACCACCGGCACCATCATGGGCGTGTCGCGCTACCTGAAGGAACAGAACGAGGCCGTGCGCATCATCGGCGCCCAGCCGGAGGAAGGCTCGTCGATCCCGGGCATCCGTAAATGGCCCGAGGCCTACCTGCCCAGGATCTTCGAGGCGGCGCGCGTCGACCAGGTGGAGAACGTCAGCCAGGCCTCGGCCGAGCAGATGGCGCGCCGGCTGGCGTATGAAGAAGGCATCTTCTGCGGCATCTCGGCCGCAGGGGCCTGCGAAGTGGCGCTGCGCATCGCCCAGACCGTGGAAAACGCGACCATCGTGTTCGTGGTGTGCGACCGGGGCGACCGTTACCTGTCGACCGGCGTGTTTCCAGCGTAAAGCCGCGTTGAGCGACAGCCAATAAAAAGGCCGCCTGGTTGCAGGCGGCCTCGTGGGATCAGTCGCTGTGACTGCATAGACCGTATGGCGGGCATATCGCCGACGTATCCGGTCGTCCGCCAATGCGGCGGCTCGTACGCCCGCGCGGGCGCACGCACTACTTGTCCGGCGGCGCGCAAGGCGCCGCCCATCCCGTCAGGAGAGAAGCCCGGGCGCCAGCTGCCGCGCCCGCGACGACTCAGTCCTTCGAAGCAGGGACTGCGCCTTCCTTCGGCTTGAACTGCTTGTCGCTGATGCGGAACTTCGCACGGCGATCGCCCATCAGGTAGCGCAGGTCGCGGATCGACAGGTCGCTCACTTCGTGCATGCGGATCAGCAGCGAAGCGCCGACCGGCAGGCGGTGGTGACGGATCTTCGAGATCACCGGCGGCGCGACCTCGAGTGCGCGCGACAGCGCTGCGTCGTTCTTCAGGCGCAGGTTCTCGATCAGGGTATCCAGCAGGCGGTTGGGGTTGTACTGAAGCAGCTCGTCGCCTTCCGAATCGCTGTTCATATCAATGCCGACTTGGTTAGTCATGATTCAAATTCCTATATGGGGGTTGAAACGGAGTCGCTGGCGGCGTTCGATTCCGGAAGTTTAATTTCGTAATTTTCTATTCAATTGTACAACTATTTTTATTCCGATACTCATGAGCAAGTTGGAATCATTTTTCTCATCCTGGATTTTGTTGTCTACATGCAACAATAGCCGCAATGCAATTCTCTCACATAGTCACTAGAGAAATATATTGTTTTTTGATTAAGCAACAGTGTACGGGCATCCAGCATATGATGCCGCACGGTACATAAATTGCTGACGAAATGGAAAGAAAATGGGGGGTATGTTAACAGGCGTGCTAGATTTACCACTAACTTGATGCAGCCAGCCGGGGATACCCCTGGGGGGTATGTAGGAGAGTGCCTACAAACAACAGCCGAGGTAAGGGGGAAACCTGTTACAAAGGATTACAAAGTTTCCCGCTCGGAAACAGTCAATCGGGACGCGCGGCCCTTACTGCCCGCCCCAGATCGACGACGGACATGGCATAGAAGTAACTACGATTGTATTTTGTGATGGCATAGAAGTTATCGTTAGCCACCCAATATTCTGTTGCTTCGGCGCCATTCTGCAGGTCGATCAGGCCATACAGGCGGTCGCCCGGCAACGCCGTGCCGGTCGCCACGCCGGCTTCGCGCAGCTCGTCGGGACGCAGGGTCGCTTCCAGGCCGCGGTCGAGCAAGCCTTCCCAGGCGCGCGCCGGCGAGACGTCGGCCGCGAACACGGTCGGGCCGCGGTGCTCGGCGTTCCAGCCGTGCTGGACCAGGAAATTCGCCACGCTGCCGATCGCGTCGGTCGCCGAGCCGCGCAGGTCGACCCGGCCATCGCTGTCGAAGTCGACGCCATATTTGAGAATATTGCTCGGCATGAACTGCGGCATCCCGACCGCGCCGGCGAACGACCCCAGCAGCGAGAACGGATCGTAGCCGCGCTCGCGCGCCAGCACCAGGGTATTGGCCAGCTCGTCGCGGAAGAAGGCCTTGCGCGCGGCCTGGTTCGGCGTCTCGGGATAGGCAAAGGCAAGCGTGGTCAGGCTGTCCAGCACGCGGAACTTGCCGGTATCGCGGCCATAGATGGTCTCGATGCCGATGATGCCGACGATGATCTCGGCCGGCACGCCATATGCCGCTTCGGCGCGTGACAACGCCTCGGCATGCTCGTTCCAGAAGCGCACGCCGGCGCGGATGCGGATCGGCTCAATGAAGCGCGCGCTATAGGCTTGCCAGTTCTTCGGCTTGCCCGGCGGCGCCGGCTTGACCAGTTGCACGGCGCGGTCGATGAAGCGGACCTCCCTGAACAGCGCCTGCAGCGCTTCGCGCTCGAAACCGTGGGTGGCGACCATTTCTTCGATGAACTCTCGTACCGGCAGCCATTCGAGGAAGTTGACGTGTTCGGGATCCAGCTCGGCCGCGGCGGCGGTCCTGGCCTGCGATTGGGTGCTCTGGCCGGCGGCGAAGGCGTCGCCATGGGCGCCGGCAAGGAGGGCGAATGCGGATAGTGCGGAAGCAATAAATTTCATCTGACTTGCGACAATAAGCTTTTCAAGGTGGCGGTCAGCCGGGGATCGGCCGTCGGGGGCGCATAGCGCCAGGCGCTGTAGCGGCGCAGGAATTCTTGCGCCGCCGCGCGCGATTGCGGCGCCAGTTCGGCGGCGCCGGCGACCCGCGCCGCGTAGGCGCTCGGTCCTTCGTCCTGCGCGCGCGCCAGGCCCAGTTGGCCGAGACGCTTGCACAGGGTCGAGTATAGAGCATCGACCGGATGGATTTCGCCGCGACGCCGCAGAAACCTCAGCACGAGGAGCGCCATGACAACAGACGTCAGCAGGGCGACAAACGGCCAGCCGAACAGCTTGCGCTGCAGCTCGCGCACCAGGTCGCGCTGGCGCTCGGGCGTATAGTTGAGCACCCACTGGTTCCAGCCATTGTTGACGGCGTTGGCGGCATGGCGCAGCTGGACCGTCCAGGCATGGCCGCGGCCCTGGAACGGGTCCATGCCGCGCAGCGCCTCGATGCCGAACGGGGGCGGGCGCGGCACCGAGGCATCAAGGCCGCGCCGCACGCGCTCGGGCGCCACGGCGGCGGTCGGGTCGACCCGCTGCCAGCCGATCCCCGCGATCCAGACTTCGGCCCAGGCGTGGGCATCGGACTGGCGCACCGTCATGAAGCCGTCGAGCGGATTGATTTCTCCGCCCTGGTAGCCGGTGACCACCCGCGCCGGGATGCCGGCGGCGCGCATCAGGAACACGAAGGCGCCCGCATAGTGTTCGCAGAAGCCGGAACGGGTGCCGTACAGGAATTCGTCGACCGTGTGCCGTCCCAGGCGCGGCGGCGACAGCGTGTACTGGAACGGCTGCTCGCGAAACTGCCTGAGCACGGCGTCGACCCGCTGCGCCGGATCGGCCAGCCGGCGCAGCGCGCGGCCCGCGGCCAGCGCGCGCGGATTGAAGCCATACGGCAGCAGCAGCCAGCGCCCGGCGTCGTCGAGCGTCGGCCCGCCCTGGAAGGCGAATTGCAGGTGCGAGCTGGCGCGATAGCGCACCCGGCTGTTCAAGGCGTCGATGGCGGTCAGCTCGAACTGCGGCGAGATGCGCAAGGCGTGGCCCGGCACCACCGGCAGCTCGCCCGGCATCTCGAGCGCGAACACCCAGCGCGATTGCGACGGCTCGAGCGTGACCTCGTAGTCGACCGGATCGCCGCCGACCAGCAGCTGCAGGTCGCGGCCCGAGGCCTGGCTGGCGCCGCGCGACCAGGTCAGGCCGTCGAAGAAATCGAGCACCGGGCCGCGCCAGTAGAGCCGGGCCTGCGCCGGCGGCGGCGTGAAGAAGCGCACCCGGAACGCCGGCTCGTCGGACAGCGCCAGGTTCGACATCTGGCCCGGCGCCATCGTGTCCGACAGGCCCGAACGCGCGCCGCCGGCCTCGCCCGGCAAGGTCCACAACGGCCCGTGGATGCGCGGGAAGACCACGAACAGCACGATGGCGATCGGCGCCGCGAAGGCCAGCATGCGGCCGGCCATCGCCAGGCGGGTGCGCAGCGGCGGCACGGCGCCCGTGAACTGGAACGAAAGTTGAGTGGCGAGCAATAGCAGCACCGAGGCGACGGTCAGCAGGGCGCTGACGATGCCCTGGGCATAGAAGAAGTTGGTCAGCACCAGGAAGAAGCACAGGAAGATCACGACGAACAGGTCGCGCCGCGCATGCATCTCGAGCATCTTGAAGGCCACCAGCAGCACCAGCATCGCCACCCCGGCGTCCTTGCCGAGCACGGTCTCGTAGCTGAACTGCACGCCGGCCATCGCGGCCACCGCGACCGGCAGCAGCACCAGGGCCGGCGGCATGCGCTTGCCGCGCAGGGTGATCGCCGCGCGCCAGGCCAGGGTCGCGCCGCACAGCAGCGAGACCCACAGCGGCAGGTGCGTCGTATGCGGCGCCAGCACCAGCACCGCGCTGGCCAGCAACAGCAGGGTGTCGGCCTTGTCGCGCGTGAGCGCCGTGGTCGGTATCTTCATGCGCCGTCCTCGATGCCGTACAGCGCCAGCGCGCGCAGGCAGGCGGCCTGGTGGGCCGCACCGAAGGCGGCGTCGAGGCGCAGCGCGCCCAGGCGGAACGCATAGGGCAGGGCGCGGCCCTCGGCGTCGAGCACCCAGCGCGTCATGCGCGACAGGCGCTGCTCGAGGTCCAGCGTGCGTGGCAGCGCGTCGAAGTCGAGCACCAGTTCGTCGCCGCCGCCCTCGAAATGCTTGGACACCAGCGCGCCGCCGATGCTGGGATCGAGCCGGGCGATCTGGCGCCAGGCCAGCTGGCGCGGCGAGTCGCCGGCCTGGTAGTTGCGCACGCCGGCGAAATCGTCATGGCCGGCCGCGCGCAGGCTGCTGCCGCCGCCGCCCAGCGGCAGCGGCGGGGCGCCATCCTCGGGCCGCGGATAGACGAGGGCCCGCGTCGCCGGACGCCAGTAGCTCCAGGCATTGAACAGGCCGAGCGGGAAACGGGTCGACAGTTTTACACGGGCCGGCGCCAGCCAGCCGCGCCCCTCGGTCGGCGCCGACAGCGTCAATACCGCATGGACGCCGGGCGGGATGTCGGCCACGTGGCGCGGCTCCGGCGCGTCGGCGAAGTCGGCCCGGATCGCGTAGCGCGCCAGGCGCGTGCGGTTGAAGACCAGCAGCTCGAACTGGGCTTCCTGGCCGGCGAACACGGTCGCGGCGCGGCCCTGCTGCAGGGCCAGGTGCGCCAGGTTGCGGTAGGTGGCGACCATGTCGACCAGCGCGCACGACAGGGCGAGGAAGGTCAGGCCGAAGCCCAGGCCCAGCGCGTAGTTGATCGACCCGATCAGGAGCACCGCCAGCAGCAGGGCGAAGCCGAGGCCGGCCCTGGTCGGCAGGATGAACACGCGGCGCTGCCTGAGCACCACCTCGCCGGCATCGAGCGTGCCGGCGCGCGGCAGCCAGGCGCCGGTCGCGCGGCGCAGCCGTCCCCGCAAGCCGTCGGCCATCAGACCGGCACCGCCTTCTGCAGCTGCAGCACCAGGTCGCGGCTGGCCAGCGCCGTGCCGTGGGCGGCGCGCAGCGGCCGCAGGCGGTGGGCGCAGACCGGCACCAGCACGGCCTGGATGTCTTCCGGGATCACGTGGTCGCGGCCCTCGAGCGCGGCCCAGGCGCGGCCGGCCTGCAGCAGGGCGATCGCGGCGCGCGGCGACAGGCCTTCGGCGAACAGGCCGTTCTGGCGCGAGGCCTGGGCCAGCGCCTGGACGTAGGTCACCAGGTGGCTCGAGGCGTGGATGGTGCGCAGCTGGCGCTGGGCCGCGGCCAGTTCTTCGGGCTGCATGGCCGGCTGAAGCGTCTTCAGCACGCTGCGCCGGTCTTCGCCCATCAACAGCGCGCGCTCGGCGGCGGCGTCCGGATAGCCGAGGCTCAGGCACATCAGGAAGCGGTCGAGCTGCGATTCGGGCAGCGGGAACACGCCGACCTGGTTGGCCGGGTTCTGGGTCGCGATCACGAAGAAAGGCTCGGGCAACGGTCGCGTGACGCCGTCGGCCGACACCTGGCGTTCCTCCATCGCTTCCAGCAGCCCGGACTGGGTCTTGGGCGTGGCGCGGTTGATCTCGTCGGCCAGCAGCACTTGCGTAAAGATGGGGCCGGGGTGGAACACGAACGCGTTCTTCTCGCGCTCGTAGACCGAGATGCCGGCCACGTCGGCCGGCAGCAGGTCGCTGGTGAACTGGACCCGGTTGAAGCGCAGGCCGAGCGAGATCGCCAGCGCATGCGCCAGGGTGGTCTTGCCGACGCCGGGCAAGTCGTCCAGCAGCAGGTGGCCGCCGGCCAGCAGGCAGGTCAGGGCCAGGCGCACCTGCTGGTGCTTGCCGACCACGACTTCGTTGACCTGGCCTGCGACGGCGTGCAATTTGTTGAACATGGTTTATCCGTGGTTGGTCGATGCGTCTGTCGTTTCGGCGGCGGCCGAGCGGGGCGGGCATCCGCCGTGGTAGATTAGCGCCATTGGCAAACTTCATTCCGGCCCGGCCGAGCCGTCCCAGGGGATTCTATGCGAGAACGGCGGCGCGGGGTGTGAATGGATGAGCATAGGCGGAGACAAGAGCACCATGAGTACAGCGATTTACAGCCACCCCGACTGCCTGCGGCACGAGATGGGCAGCTGGCACCCCGAATCCCCGGCGCGCCTGCAGGCGATCGACGACCAGCTGATCCTGGCCCGGCTGGACGGGCTGATCGAGCAGCGCAGCGCGCCGCTGGCCGAGATCGACCAGGTCTTGCGCAACCACACGCAAGGTGCGCTGGCGCTGGTGCGCGAGAACGTGCCGGCCACGCCCGGCGACTACTATCCGCTCGACGGCGACACCTCGCTCTGCCATTACAGCTACCAGGCGGCGCTGCGCGCGGCCGGCGCGGCGGTGGCCGCGACCGACGACGTCATCGCGGGCAGCGTGTCGAATGCCTTCTGCTCGGTGCGCCCGCCCGGCCACCACGCGACGCCCACCGCGCCGATGGGGTTCTGCTTCTTCAACAACGTCGCGATCGCGGCCCGCCATGCGCTCGAGGCCCATGGCCTCGAACGGGTGGCCATCGTCGACTTCGACGTCCACCACGGCAACGGCACCGCCGACGCCTTCCGCGACGAGCCGCGCGTGCTGATGGCCAGCTTCTTCCAGCATCCGTTCTATCCGTACAGCGAGATCGAGCCGGTCACGGCCAACCGGATCAACCTGCCGGTGCCCGCGCGCTCCGACGGCGACGCGGTGCGCGCGCTGGTGCAGGAGCACTGGCTGCCCGCGCTGCACGCCTTCAAGCCGCAGATGATCTTCATCTCGGCCGGCTTCGACGGCCATCGCGACGACGATATGGGCGGCATGGGGCTGGTGGAGGCGGACTATGCCTGGATCACGCGCCAGATCATGGCGGTGGCCCGCGAACACGCCGGCGGGCGCGTCGTGAGCTGCCTCGAAGGCGGCTACGACCTGTCGGCGCTCGGGCGCAGCGTGGTGGCGCACCTGAAGGTGATGGCCGATCTCGAGTAAGGGCAACGGTTCAGGGAACCCGGCGGCGCTTTTCGCGCACTAACGCATGACCGGCGGCTTGCCGGGCCCGCGTAGAGGAGACCGCCGTGAACAAGAAGTACGCCTTGTGTGCGCTGTGCCTGCTGTCCGCCGCCGGCATCGCCGAATCCGCCAACTACACCCTCTGGATCAACGGCCGCACCGGCGGGGGCGCGCCCGGCAACTATGCCGACTTCCGCTACTGGGGCCCAGGCGCGACGCCCGCCGGCATCAATAAAAAGGCCGTCAACTGGGACGGCTACAGCAGCATCGCCTCGCAGAGCGGCCGCGTGCGCGACGCGCTCGACTGCTTCTGCACCGGCCAGAACTGGTGCTATATCGCCGCCTACAGCGCGGGCGAACTGCTGTTCGGCTACACGCTGGCCAATTTCGGCGGCACCACACGCGCGCTCAAGAACGCCGCCCCCAACGCCGCCGGCGTCTGCGGCGACGCGGGCGGCGTGCAGGCTGGATGGAACATCAAGTGGGTGCGGGTGGCCTCGGGCGCGGGGGGCGGCTCCGAACTGGCCGATGCCGGCGCCTGGACCACCTCCGAGCCGCTGGTGCAAGACCTGCGCACCAGCACGGCGCGCGCCATGTACAACCACAACGACACCCGCAATATCTGGTTCTACCGCTATGCCGGCGCGCGCGGCGCCGCGTATTCCTTCCTGCTGCCGGGCCAGGACGACGAGGTCGTTTCTTACCACAGCAGCGGCGGCGCGGCCGGCAATGCGGGCCGCTCGCTGTGCAATCCGGGCGACTGGTTCTGCAACGACCTGACCTATGGCACGGCGCCCAACCAGGGCGGCAGCGTCAAGTGGAGCTGGCATTCGGTCGTGTTCCGCGACGATGGCGAACAGGTCGACCACTACGGCAACGGCAACTGGCAGGGCATCATCGGCGTCGTGCGCCAGGCGATGGCCGGCAGCGCGAACTAGGCGGCGGCCATGCGTTGGCGCTGGCCGGCGGCGGCAACTGCGGCGTGCATCGGCTTGGGTGTCCTGCTCCGGGTGGGCGAAGGGGAGACGGTTCCCGACGCGGCGCGGGCGGCGAACGCCATGCTGCCCGCGCCGCCCCGGGCGCCGGCTGCCGTCGCATCGCCGATCGACCGCGCCGCGCGCCGGCGCCAACTGGTCGACGCCGTCCGCCTGGCCGACCACACCTATTGCAGCTACCTCGCCCATTCGCGCTACCCGCACGATTCGCGTCCGGCCGCCCAGCATCCCGACCAGCTGTATCCGAACCGGGCGGTGCGCGAGCTGAATCCGATGCGGGTCGAGGGCGGCGACAGCGATCCCGCGGTCCAGCTGCAGACCTCGCAGTCGCGGGTCTACCTGGCGGCCGGCGAGCAGGCCGTTTTTTCGCTGCGCGCCGTGGACGCCGGCGGCCAGCCACTGCCGCTGGTTGTCACGCGTGCGCTGGCCCAGGGCATGACGTATGGGGCGAGCCGTGCGGCGCCGCGGGTTGCGCTCGACTTTGCGCCCGACTTCGCCGAGGACGGCGGCGGCGCATGGCGCGCGCGACTGGCGCCGGGGCAGACGGCGCTGGCAGGCTTTCACGGCACCATCCGGCTCGAAGTGCGCTACCACGCCGGCGGCCGGGAAGGCTTCGTACTGTTCGACGTGGTGTACTCGCCGCAGCTGCCGGCCACCTGGGGCGGGGCCCCGCGCGAGCGCATCGGAGAGACCGCCCTGCGCTTTGCGCTGCCGCTCGACGTGCGCCTGCCGGGGCGCTACGTGGTCACGGGCCGCATCGACGACGCGGCCGGACGCCCGTTCGCGCTGGCGACCTTCAACGACGTGCTGGGGCAGGGCGCGCAGCAGGTGCTGCTGGACGTGCACGGCAAGCTGCTGCACGACGGCGCGCCGCGGCTGCCGCTAGCGCTGCGCGACGTCGAAGGCTATCTGCTGCGCGAAAATGCCGACCCCGACCGCCTGCTGCTGCCGCGCCTGGAAGGAACCGTGTTCGCGAGCGGCATCCGGTCGCTGGAAGGCGTACCGGATGCCGAATGGCAGGGCGAGGAGCGCAGCCGCTACCTGGCCGAATACGCGAAAGACCGCACCGCGGCCCGTGCGCGGCTGGCGCGCTTCGATCCGGCGGCGCCTTTGCCGCCGGCCGGCTGCGTGGATGCCGGCGCCGATCAGTAGGGCAGCAGGGGCAACTGCTCGACCAGGGCCGACACCACGATGGCGCAGCACAGCATCAGCACGCCATACCAGCGGGCCAGCGACCGTTTCAGTTTTTCCCGTGCGCGCATTTCCCCTCCATCGTGTGCAGGCAAGAGGGCAGTGTGCACGTCGAATATGTCAACAGTGTTGCAATGGCTCAACTGGACGCGGGGTAGAAAGGGGGCTTGTGACCGCGCCGCTACGTTTCCACGAACGCACAGCGTAGAATAACGCCCTGGACGAAAGATTAAGAGAGCAATCAGTATGTCGATACAATGGTTCCCGGGCCACATGAACGCGGCCAAGCGGGAAGCGGCCGAGCAGATGGAAAACATCGATCTGGTGATCGAGGTCCTCGATGCGCGCCTGCCCGAGGCGAGCTGCAACCCGCTGGTGGAAGAGCTGCGCAAGTTCCGCCAGCGCCCCTGCCTGAAGGTCTTGAACAAGATCGACCTGGCCGACCCGAATGCGACCGCCGCCTGGAAAGCCTATTACGACGCCCAGGACGGCGTGACCGCCTATCCGATGACGACCAAGAAGCCGGCCGACGTGGCGCGCATCCCCGACCTGGCGCTGTCGCTGGCGCCGCACCGCGGCGTGCCGACCAAGCCGCTGCGGATCATGATCATGGGTATCCCGAACGTGGGCAAGTCGACCCTCATGAATGCGCTGCTGAAGAAGCGCGTGGCCAAGGTGGGCGACGAGCCGGCCGTGACCAAGACCCAGCAGCGCCTGTACCTGAACAAGAACGTGGTGCTGGTCGATACGCCCGGCATGCTGTGGCCGAAGATCGCCATGGCCAGCGACGGCCTGATGCTGGCCGCCAGCCACGCGATCGGCACCAATGCCCTGGTCGAGGAAGAAGTGGCGGAATACCTGGGCGGGTTGCTGCTGCAGCGTTACCCGCAGCTGCTCACGGCGCGCTACGGTTTCAAGACCGACGGCATGGACGGCGTGGCGGTGATCGAGGGCGTGGCGCAGCGCCGGGGCTTCCGCGTGCGTGGCGGCGACTTCGACTATGAAAAAGCGGCGCACACCCTCTTGCAGGACTACCGCCAGGGCGCCCTGGGCCGCATCAGCCTCGAGACGCCCGAGTCGCGCGCCGCCAGCCTGGCGCAGCACGAGGCCGAGATGGCGGAGAAGGCCCGAATCGCCGCCGAAAAAGCCGCCGCGAAGCTCGAAGAAGCGGCGCGCGGCAAGCGCGGGACCTAGCCGGTCGCTTGCTCCGCCGCCGGCGGTGGCCCGAACCTGAAACTCGACACCGCCAGATTGCCCATGAACGCGTCCTCGTGATAGACGCAGGCGGCCGCCTCCCGCCCGGCCGCCCCCAGCACCACCATCAAGGGAATCAGGTGTTCCTCGCGCGGATGCGCGGCCCGCGCCTGCGGCGCGCTTTCCCAGCGCAGCAGGTCCTGCTCGCGCCGCGCGGGATCGCGCTCGAGCAGGGTGCGCTGCAGCCAGCCATCGAAGGCGTGCGAGGCTTCGCGGCCGTTCGGCCCGAACTGGCGCAGGTTGTGGTACGACAGTCCGCTGCCGATGATCAGGATGCCCTCGTCGCGCAGCGGCGCCAGCGCGCGGCCGGCGGCCAGGTGGGTGGCCGGATCCAGGTCGCGCCGCAGCGACAGCTGCACCACCGGCATGCGCGCTTCCGGATACACCGGATACAGCATCGAGAACGTGCCATGGTCGAAGCCGCGTTCGGCATCGAGCCCGGCCGGGAAGCCCGCGGCGTCGAGCAGGCCGGCCACGCGCCGCGCCAGCGCCGGCTCGCCCGGGGCCGGGTAGCTGATCTGGTAAGTATGGGGCGGAAAGCCGCCGTAGTCGTAGATCATGCCCGGCGCCGCGCCGGACGACACCATGAACTGCGGCGCCTCCCAGTGGGCGGTGACGACCAGCACCGCGCGCACCGTGGCGCCGGCTTCGATCCGCATCGCGGCCAGGGAAGCGGCCAGCCGGTCGTAGGCCTGGCCGGTCTGTTCGCGCATCCACGGCCAGGGGCCGCCGCCGTGCGAGACGAAATAGGTAGGTAGACGGGCCATCGGCACTCCTGGCAGGGGCATGAAAACAACGATGGTAGCCGATCCGGCGCCGCGCTGCCGATGGCTTGTCAGGTTATAATCGCCCCGTTTTGGTGCTCTCGCGCGCGTCCAGGTGCGCGAAGTTAAACGGGAAACACGACATGGCCGCGCCACGCGCCGCCATGGAGGTGTGCTGCCCCCGCAACGGTCAACAAGCGCCGCGCCTGCTCCTTGCAGCGCGGCGGGCGGTCTCGACAACCACTGTGCCAGTATGCATCCTGCGCAGGAAGGTGAGGCCGTCATGCTTGCCAGCCCGGATACCGGCCAAAGCAGGTGGAAGCGCGTCGCGCGCTTCCGTTGACTCCGGTCTGCGGGGACGCAGGCCGGTGCCTTTTACCGAGAACACATTCATCATGATTTTTGCTGCCGCACCGCTCCGCGCGCCACTCGCATTGGCCTGCGCCGTCGCCTTGTCCGTCATCGCCCCCCGCGTTGCCGCCCAGGAAACCCTGCCGTCGATCGTCATCACCGGCCCGCGTTTCCCGGCCCAGGCCACGCCGATCGGCGCCACCGTCATCACCGCCGAGCAGATCCGCAGCGCCGGCGCCACCGACGTGAATGCGGCGATCCGCAAGATCGGCGGCGTGTTCGGCCGCCAGAGCCTCGATGGCTCGCCCGACTTCGGCCTCGACCTGCGCGGCTTCGGCACCAACAGCGCCCAGAACACCGTGGTGCTGGTCGACGGCGTGCGCCTGAACGAGAACGAGCTGGCCCATACCGTGCTGTCGACCATTCCCGTTGACACCGTCGAGCGCATCGAGATCACGCGCGGCGGCAGCAGCGTGCTGTATGGCGACGGCGCGACCGGCGGCGTGGTCAATATCGTCACCCGCCGCAGCGGCGCCGCCGGCACCCATGGTTCGCTGTTCGTCGAAGGCGGCCGTTTCGACCACCTCGACCTGCGCGCCTCGGTCGCGCACGGCGCCGGCCCCTGGTCGTTCGACGCCGCAGTGGCCGACCGCCGCTCCGACAACTACCGCGACAACAACAAGTACGAGCAGACCGGCTTCAGCGGCGGCCTGCAGTATGCCTATGCGCCGAACGGCCGCGCCGGCCTGCGCTTCGAAAGCGCGCGCGCCGATTCGCGCCTGCCTGGCTCGCTGAGCGAGGCGGAATTCCTGGCGATTCCGACCCAGAGCAAGACGCCGAACGACTTCGGCTCGCTCGACACCGACCGCGTGACCGCCTTCGTCGAGCACCGCGTCGGCGCCGTCGAGCTGGCGGCCGAGCTGTCGCACCGCGAACGCGACGTCACCTCGACTTATGTGTCGGATCGGGGCACCTCGGCTTCGCGCTACGAAGCGGAGCAGACCCAGTTCTCGCCGCGCCTGCGCCACACCGCCGACTTCGGCGGCAAGCGCAACGAGTTCGTCGCCGGCATCGACCTGATGCGCTGGGAGCGCGACGTCACCTCCGATTTCTCGGCCGGCGACGCGCGCCAGGACTCGAAGGCCTTCTACCTGCGCGACGAGCTGCGCTGGAATGCGCCGCACAACGCCCGCCTGGCGGTCGGCGGCCGCCACGAACGCTTCGAGAAGGACTACAGCGATCCACTCGCCTTTCCTCCAGTGCTGGGCGAGCACCGCAAGCAGTCGCTCAATGCCTGGACCGTCGAAGGCAGCGTCGACGTGATGCCGCTCGTGACCGTGTTCGCCAAGGCCGGCCGCAGCTACCGCATCGCCAATATCGACGAGAACAGCTACCGTGCGACCCTGGACGTGCTGCAGCCGCAGACCTCGCGCGACCTGGAACTGGGCGTCAGCGCCGGCACCGAGGCGAGGAAGGCGACGGCCCGCGTGTTCCGCCACCGCCTGAACAACGAGATCTACTACGATCCGACCATCGGCTTCGGCGCCAACACCAATCTCGACCCGACCCGCCGCCAGGGCGTCGAGCTGGAAGGACAGGCCGCCCTGGCCAACGCCTTGCGCCTGACCGGTGCGTGGCAATACGTGCAGGCCGAGTTCCGCGCCGGCCCGAACGCGGGCCGCGAGATGGTGCTGGTGCCGAAGCACGTGGTGACCGCGCGCCTGGCCTGGACGCCGGGCGACGGCCAGAGCGCCGACATCGGCGCGCAGTGGGTCGACAGCCAGCGCTATGGCAACGACTTCGCCAATGGCTGCGGCACCCGCATCCCGTCGTTCACCACGATCGATGCCCGCTACGCGCGCCGCTTCGGCCCGTGGGAGGCGGCGGTCTCGGGCCTGAACCTGGCCGACCGCCAGTACTACAGCCAGGCCTTCAGCTGCCGCGCCGGCATCTATCCGAGCGATGGCCGCCAGCTGAAGCTGTCGCTGCGCTACGACTTCTGAGGCCATGAAGCGCCCCCTTGCGCTGCTGCTGGCCATGCTGGCCGCGCTGCCGGCCAGTGCCGGCGCCAGTGTCTCCGTGGTCGACGACGTCGGCCGAACGGTCACCCTGGCGCAGCCGGCGCGACGCGTGGTCTCGCTGGCGCCGCACGTCACCGAGCTGCTGTACGCGGCCGGCGGGGGCGCGCGCCTGGTCGGTGCGGTGAACTACAGCGACTACCCGGCGGCGGCCAGGAAGCTGCCCCAGGTCGGCAGCTACAACAAGCTCGATTTCGAGCGGGTGCTGGCGCTCAAGCCCGACCTGCTGGTGGTCTGGCATAGCGGCAATCCGGTGCGCCAGGTCGAGCAGCTGGAGCGGCTCGGCATTCCCGTCTTCCACAGCGAGCCGGGGCGGCTGGCGCAGATCGGCGACAGCCTGCTGCGCCTGGGCCGGCTGCTCGGCACCGAGCCGGCCGCGCGGGCGGCGGCGCGTGACTACCGCGCGCGCATCGCGGCGCTCGAGGCGCGTTATGCCGCCCGCCCACCCGTGACCGTGTTCTACCAGGTCTGGCCCAAGCCCCTGTATACCCTCAACGACGACCATATCGCCGGCGACATGCTGCGCCTGTGCGGCGGACGCAACCTGTTCGGGGCGCTGAAGACGATCGCGCCCGAAGTCGGCGTCGAGGCGGTGATCGAGGGCGACCCCGAAGTCATCCTGGTCGGCGGGCGCGACAATCCATCCGATCCGGACGGCAAGATATGGCAATCGTTCAAGGGCATGACGGCCGTCAGGCGCGGCAATATCTTCACGATCGACGGCGACCTCACCAACCGGGCGGGGCCGCGTACGGCCGACGGCGCGGCGCAGCTGTGCGCGATGCTGGAAGCGGCGCGCGGGCGGCGGTCGTCGATACCTTGACCATTTCGGCCGCCAACGTATAGTGAAAGTCGGTACGCGCCTGTTTCAGCCGTAAGCAAATGCAATAAATTGGACCGCGGGGACAGCGTATCCGCAAAAAGTGGTAATCTCGCGGTCGTTCGTTCATTCTTTTGGAAGGATTTTATGCGCACCCTGCGTTTCGCCCTCGTTGCCGCTGCCCTGGTCGCCGGTTTCGCCAATGCCTCGCCGACCAATCCCCAGGTTGGCGCCGAATACACCGTGCTGGCTTCGCCACAGCCGACCCAGACGGTGGGCAAGAAGGTCGAAGTGGTCGAGTTCTTCGCCTATCACTGCGGCGCGTGCAATGCGTTCGAACCGAGCCTGGTGAACTGGGTCAAGAAACAAGGCGACAATATCGTGATGCGCCGCATCCCGCTGCCGTTCCAGGGCGCTACCGATCCCGAAGCCCGCCTGTTCCTGACCCTGGACGCCATGGGCAAGCTCGAGGAATACCATCACCGCGTGTTCCGCGCCGTGCACGTCGAGCGCAAGCGCCTGATGAAGGACGACGACATCATCGCCTGGGCGACCTCGAACGGCCTGGACAAGGCCAAGTTCACCGAGGCGTGGAATTCCTTCGGCGTGCAGACCAAGCTCAAGCGCCTGCCGCAGACCGCCGAAGCGTACAAGGTCAGCAGCACCCCGACCGTCATCATCGACGGTAAATACATCGTGTCGCCGGCAACGGTGGCGCAGTCGAACAAGATCCAGGACATGGGCCAGCTGATGACGGCCACCGGCCAGGTCATGGACGCACTGGTGGCGAAGGCAGCCAAGGAAAAATGAGCGAGAAAGTCGAAGGCGAGATCCTCAAGATCTACGAAGGGTCACGACCCAAAGAGGAAACCTTGTTCGAGACCAGTAACGTGAATCACGTCGCGTGGTCGCTCGCGCTGATCTTCATCCTGACGACCCTGTGGCTCGGCATTGCGCTCGTGCATGCCGAAAACCAGCGTAATGCCCTGGCCAATCAACTCTGTCCCGATAAAGTGTTCAAGACAGGGATCGACAAGCAGTGCATGGCCACCGTGCGCTCGCGCGATCATTGGTGGGAGCATCTCTGGTATGGCGTGACCCATGTGCGCTCGCATCCGGACCATGACGGTCGGATCGATACCAGGAAGTGAAGATTCAAGGAGTGAAATAGAACGGCGTCCCTTGCGGACGCCGTTTTGCCGTCCGGCCGCCCTATGCACGTCACGCGCTGTCCAGGCGCGGGCTGGGCACGCTTCGGCGGCGCAGGGGCAGCGAGGCCCGGGCCGCCAGCGGGCCGCCGGCCACCAGCACCAGGCGCGTATCGACCAGGGGCGGCACGGCGTCCGCCAGCCCCTTCAGGATATTGAGCAGGACAAAGTTCAGGCCGATTGTGCCGGAAGCGCGATCACGAAACGCGCCCCGCCCAGCGTCGAGGTCTCGACCCGTACGGTCCCGCCATGGAGACGCACCGCCTTGTGCGCGATCGACAGGCCCAGGCCGAAGCCGCCGGTGGCGCGGTCGCGGCTGCGGTCCAGGCGGTAGAAGGGATCGAAGATCCGCTCGCGCTCTTCGACCGGAATGCCGGGGCCGTCGTCGTCGACGGCGATCTCGACCAGATCCGGCGCGCGCCGCGCCGACAGCACGATCCGTCCCTGCGCATATTTCTGGGCATTGCGCAGCAGGTTGCCGACCGCGCGCGCCAGCAGGCGGGCGTCGACCTCGAGCGTGCCCAGCCCCGGCGCCAGTTCGCAGGCGACTTCTCGCGGCGAGGGCGGCAGGCTGGCGCAGCAGTCGCGCAGCAGCGCGTCCAGGTCGACCGTGGCGCCCTGCAGGCTGCGCTCGCTGTCGAGCTTGCTCATATCGAGCAGCTCCTTGACCAGGTTGTTCAGCTCGGACAAATCGCCTTCCATGGCCGCGATGCGGCGGCTCAACTCCGGATCCTTCGCCTTTGCATCGAGCAGCTCGAGCGCGAACTCCAGGCGCGCGATCGGCGTGCGCAGTTCGTGCGACACCGAGTGCAGCAGGTTGCGCTGCGACGCCATCAAGGCCTCGATGCGGCCGGCCATGTGGTTGATGCGCTCGCCCAAGGGATAGACGGTGTCCGATGGCCTCAAATGCGCGCGCACCGACAGCTTGCCCGCGCCGAATTCGTCCGCCACGCGCGACAGCGATTGCAGGCCCTGCCAGTGCGAACGCGACCACAGCGCGATCGGCACCAGCAGGGCGATCGCGACGATCACGTAGCGCAGCAGCTCCATCTTGAGCGCCTGCCCGATATCGATCGGCAGGTCCTGGGCGTGCAGGACCTCGTCCTGGCTGCCGATATAGCGTTCGCCATCGAGGTCGACCCGGCGGTAGAACGATTTGCCGGCGACGTCGATCACGATGGCGCCGCGCTCGAGCTCGGCGCGCTGGCCGGCGCCGAGGGCGTCCAGCGCCTGGGCCAGGGGCAGCAGGTCGTAGCGCGCGTCGGACACTTCGCGCACGTTGTTCAGGCGCGTCAGCCATTCGTCGCCGGGGGCCTGGTCGACATATTGTTCGAGCAGGAAGATCTGGGCCGCCGCCTGGCGCCGCGCGATGTCGTCCAGCGGGTCGCCGAACAGGCGCGCGAAGGCGAAATAGATGACGAAGGTGGCGGCCGTGATCGACAGCATGACGAGCACGAAGAAGCGGAAGAATATCCGGTTCACGATCGCGTCCTGCCTGACTGTCGGGTTGGCGCTGCCAGCTGCATCTTGTCTCCTCGGCCAGAATTGTACAGGCGCAACGGTCGGACCGGTGGACCAGCAGCGGGAGACGCGCCATGGCTTACAAATTGACGACAATTGGCCGACATTTGAGGGTGGAATGCCCGTGGGGCGAACGATTAAGATCTTCCTCATCATCAGGTTTCCGTTTGCCCACCTGATGCGCAAGTGTCAGTGGGCTTTTTTATTCGAGTAGGAAGCGACCCGGAGCGGGCCGCGCCTCAACCATGAGGAAGTGCTTATGAGCATGGTGCGCGCGAACGACACCGTCGACCACAGGTCCGGCCGCATGCCGGTCGATTCCGAAGCGCCGCCGCGGCCAGCGCGGCGACCGGCATGGTCCCGGGATGTGACGGCGGGTACGCAGCGTTCGTCATGATGGGATGGGAGAGCGAAGCTTGCTCGACGTAAAATATCGACAAACGAACTCTCCGAGCACTTTCACAATGAAACCATTCTTCGTCCTGGCCCTGGCGGCTGCAAGCACGGCAGCAAGTGCGCAGACGCCGGCCACCAACCCGATGCCCGACGGCAGCCGCGATATGTACGCAGGGCTGGGCGCCGTCTCGCGGCCGCGTTACGAAGGGGCGGACAAGCACAAGGTTTCAGCCTTGCCAGTGCTCCAGGTCCAATGGAGCAATGGCTTTTTTATTTCCGGCATGAGCGCAGGGATGCATCTGTCCGACCGTCCGACGGTCGAATACGGACCGCTGCTGACGGTCCACCCCAACCGTGACGAATCCGGTTCGGGCAAGATCGTCGACGGCGTCGGCGTGTCGACCTCGCCGCTCGTGGAATTCATGCGGCGCGGGAACCGCCTGGCCGGGATGGAAGACGTCAGCACCCGGCTCGAAGGCGGTTTCTTCTTCAACTATTACCTGGCGCCCGAATGGCGGCTGACCAGCAGCGTGCTGTTCGGGGCCGGCAACGAGCGCGATGGCGCGCGCATGGAACTGGGCGTGCAGCGCCTGGCCGTGCAGCTCGCGCCGCGGCACACGCTCTCGTTCAATGCCGGCGCCACCTTCGTCAACGCCGACTACAACCGCGCCTACTTCGGCGTGACCGCGGACGAGGCCTGGCAAAGCGGCAATCCCGCCTACCGGCCCGGCGGCGGCATCAAGGACGTGCGCGTCGGCGCGCGCTGGAACTGGGCCCTGAGCCCGTCCTGGATGCTGGTCACCAATGTCCAGGCCACGCGCCTGGTCGGCAGCACCCGCCATAGCCCGCTCGTCGAGCGGCCCACCAACGTGTCGGTTTCGGCCGCCTTCGCCTACCGGTTCTGATGATGCGACGCGCACACCTCACCGCTGCGACCCTGCTGCTGACGGCCGGTATGGCCGTGGCGCAGCCGCACGCCGGGGAATGGGTGAACTATCGCGACGCCTACCGCGCGATGGTGCTGTTCGATAAGTACGGCGGTCCCAAGAACCTGCTGCAGAACCACCTGCAAGTGCTGCCGCGCGAAAAAGGCGCGCTGGGGCAGGGCGTGCAGCTGGTCATGAAGGGCAGCACGGTCCAGGCCAGCCTGGCGCTCGATGCGCTGGGGCGCACCGCGCTGCCGCTGCTCAAGGCGGCGTACGACGAGAACGCCGTGCTGTCGCCGAACCGCCCGCTGGGCGGTTTCACGGTCAAGCCGCGGGTGTCGCTGGCGCTGCGCGCCGACGGCGCGTACGACGTGACCGAATTGCGCGCCGCCTGCGAACAGGCGCTGGGCTACGCCCGCTACGCCGACAGCTCGGCGCGCGGCCGGCAATGCGTCGGCGTGCGCCTGGTCTTCCCCAGGGAAGGAGAGCCGGCGGGCGTGCACCTGCGCCTGGGCGGCGCGATGACGGCGCTGGCGCCGGCGCGCGGCGCCGCCTTCGCGGGCGACGTCGACGACGATCTCCCGATCGTCACCTACCGCTTCGCGCAGGGGCCGGTCCAGGGGGCGGCCTTGCAGCTCACGACCACGCGGCTGGCCAACGCCAGGGTGCTGACCTATAACGCGCCACTGGCGATCGTGCCGCTGTTCGAATGAGCGTCCATCCCGGCAGGCGGAAGCCTCCGGGGCGCAAAAAAACCTGCTCCGGGCAGGTTTCATGGGCAGGCTTTCAATTCCAGGCCGAAGGCGAGAACAGATAGCCTTCGCCCCACACCGTCTTGATCTTCTCGGACTCCGCATCGTCGAACTTGCGGCGCAGCTTGGAGATGCAGTTGTCGATGCTGCGGTCCAGGCCGTCGAACTCGATGCCGCGCATCTTCTTGAGCAGGGCGTCGCGCGACAGCACGCGTCCGGCCGCCTCGGCCAGCACCAGCAGCAGTTTGTATTCGGTGTTCGACAGCACGCAGGGCTGGCCGCGCCACACCACGCTGCGGTCGGAGGTGACGATGCGCAGGGCGCCGAACTGCAGCACGCGCGAATCGACGCCCGACTTGGCCTGGGTGCGGCGCATCAGCGCGCGCAGGCGGGCCAGCAGCACGCGCGGCTGGACCGGCTTGTTGACGAAATCGTCGGCGCCCTGTTCGAGGCCCGACACTTCGTCGTACGAATCTTCGCGCGCGGTGAGGATGAGGATGGGCACGTCGGACTGGTCGCGAATCTGGCGGCACACGACCATGCCGTCCAGGCCCGGCAGCATCAGGTCCAGGATCACGACGTCGGGCGCCAGTTCCTTGAATCGGTCGAGCGCCGCATCGCCGCGCGTGACCAGTTCGACCGCGAATTCATAGCCGGACAGGTATTCGGTAACGAGCTCGGCCAGGCGTGCATCGTCTTCCACCAACATCACTCGGTACATATATTTTCTCCTTGGTCTGCCATTGTATAAGACCAAGTGTCGAATTAACACATCCTGCTGACATAGAAGACAGTTCATTACAGTTTGACGACAAATGGGCGGGCTTGCGCCTTGTCGGGAAGATCACGGCTGTGGCCAAGGTACTAAGGGCTGCATGAAACGTGACATTGTGCGATGTCAAAGCCTATCCATCCCGAATGGTCCGCGCCAGCGTTCCATCGCGACTTCCGGACGCCGGTTCAAAAAATAGTGAAAACATAACCGCGGTCAATGATTCTGAAAATCGGCTCCAGCAACATCATCTCACTTTCACCGTTTTCCAAGCCATGTTGCGGCGCTGCCTGGTCGGGGCGTCATGGTGAAAGCAGTGAACGCAATACGAGTTGCGGTCGTCGATGTCACCCATCTTGCATCATGAGGAGAACGGTAATAGCGGAGATCCAAATCCGGAGAGCACAGTGTCAAGCGGCTGTCTCGCATGGTGGGCGGTGCGGCCGCCAGGAGCATGCCGACGTCTTTTTTGATGACTGGATGTGTTGAATGGATTCTAATTAGAAAAGGCGTAGGGGTTGGCGCGGGTCTCCGGACTCGACGTGAAGCATGCACATCACACCATAATAAATGGAGACATGAAAATGCTGGAAACCATGACCAGGCAGGCGCTCCCGGCGCCCGCATACCTAGCTGCACGTTTGGAAGGACAACACCTCACCGATCAAGGAGCGCCAAATGAGTAATCCATCGGCAGCAGCGCTTCACCCCAACCAGCCGGTCGCCAACTCCACGCGCTGGCTCCAGCTCGTCGTCGGCGTCATCTGCATGATCGCCACCGCGAATATCCAGTATGCGTGGACCCTGTTCGTTCCCGAGATCCAGGGCGAATTCGGCTGGTCGCGGGCCAGCATCCAGGTCGCCTTCACGCTGTTCGTCATCGTCCAGACCTGGCTCGCGCCGCTCGAAGGCTACTTCATCGACAAATTCGGTCCCCGCTTGATGGTCGCGTTCGGCGCCATCTTCATCGGCCTGGCCTGGATCATCAACTCGCAAGCCACCACCCTGGCCGGCTTCTACGTCGGCGCCGCCGTCGGCGGCATCGGCGTCGGTTCGATCTACGCGACCTGCATCAATAACGCGATCAAGTGGTTCCCGGATCGCCGCGGCCTGGCCGTCGGCCTGACGGCGGGCGGCTACGGCGCCGGTTCGGCCGCCACGATCCTGCCGATCGCGGCCATGATCGAGTCGTCGGGCTTCCAGCAGACCTTCCTGTTCTTCGGCATCCTGCAGGGCTCGCTGGCCTTCGTCGCCGCCTGGTTCCTGCGCTCGCCGAAATCCAACGAAGTCACCAAATCGAGCAAGCTGGTGCAATCGACCCATAGCTACACGCTCAAGGAAGCCATGAGCACCAGGCTGTTCTGGCTGATGTTCATCATGTTCATCCTGGTGGTCACCGGGGGGATGATGGCGGTCGCCCAGCTCGGCGTGATTGCGCAAGACCTCGGCGTGAAAGAGTTCCAGGTCGACTTGCACTTCTTCGTGATGGCGGCGCTGCCGCTGGCCCTGATGCTCGACCGGATCATGAACGGCATTTCGCGGCCGCTGTTCGGCTGGATCTCGGACAATATCGGCCGCGAGAAGACCATGGTCATCGCGTTCACGCTCGAAGGCTTCGGCATCATCGCGCTCGGCTACTTCGGCCACAACCCCTATGCCTTCCTGATCCTGTCCGGCATCGTGTTCCTGGCCTGGGGCGAGGTGTACTCGCTGTTCTCGGCCCTGGCCGGTGACGCCTTTGGAACCAAACACATCGGCAAGATCTATGGCGTGCTGTACACCGCGAAAGGGATCGGCGCCCTGTTTGTACCGATCGGGAACCTGATGATGGAGGCGACCGGCACCTGGTCGACCGTCCTGTACACGGTCGCCATGATGGACCTTACTGCGGCACTGCTGGCAGTCACGGTCTTGCGGCCAACGCTGAAAAAGCACGTCAGTTACTCCAAGACGCGGTTCGCGGAGGAAAACGCGGTTGGACAGGGGGCCTTGCCTGCCTAGCGGCGCTGTCTTGCCGGCTTGATCAAGAAAGGGCTTCTTCGGAAGCCCTTTTTGCTGCGTCGCGGGCCATGCGGCGATGCCAAAACGCCATTTCGTTAATCTTGACTGTGGTCATTGAGGTCAGCAGGTCCGGCCACGTATCATCGGTCGGCAATATGATGTCATGAAGGTAATGCTTGCACTCAATCATTGCTGGGCGCAAAATCGGAACAGCTGGACAATCTTCGGAGGAAACTGGTATGGGCAAGGCACTGGAAGGCGTTCGCATCCTCGATTTCACCCACGTCCAGTCGGGGCCGACCTGTACCCAGCTACTGGCATGGTTCGGCGCCGATGTCATCAAGGTCGAGCGCGCCGGCGAGGGCGATGCGACCCGCGGCCAGCTGCGCGACATCCCCGGCGTGGACAGCCTGTACTTCACCATGCTCAACCATAACAAGCGGTCGATGACGCTCGATACCAAGCGGCCCGACGGCAAGAAGGTGCTGGAAAGACTGATCCAGGACTGCGACGTGCTGGTCGAGAACTTCGCGCCGGGCGCGCTCGATCGCATGGGCTTTTCCTGGGAGCGCATCCAGGAACTCAACCCGCGCATGATCGTGGCCTCGGTCAAGGGCTTCGGCCCCGGCCCCTACGAACACTGCAAGGTGTACGAGAACGTGGCCCAGTGCACCGGCGGCGCGGCCGCCACCACCGGTTTCGACGATGGCCCGCCGATGGTCACCGGCGCCCAGATCGGCGACAGCGGCAGCGGCCTGCACCTGGCGCTGGGCATCGTCACCGCGCTCTACCAGCGCAACACCACCGGACGCGGGCAAAAAGTGCTCACCGCGATGCAGGACGCGGTGCTGAACCTGTGCCGGGTCAAGCTGCGCGACCAGCAGCGCCTCGAGCGCAACGGCGTGATGGAAGAGTATCCGCAGTTCGCGCAGGGCGGCTTCGGCGAGTCGGTGCCGCGCGCGGGCAATGCCTCGGGCGGCGGGCAACCGGGCTGGATCCTCAAGTGCAAGGGCTGGGAACACGATCCGAACGCGTATATCTACTTCATCGCGCAGGCCCAGGTCTGGCCCTCGGTCTGCAAGCTGATCGGGCGCGAGGAGTGGATCACCGACCCCGACTATGCAACGCCCCGGGCGCGCCTGCCGCGCCTGATGGCGATCTTCGCCGCGGTCGAGGAGTGGAGCACGACGCTGACCAAGTTCGAGGCCATGGATATCCTGAACAAATACGATATCCCTTGCGGCCCGATCCTGTCGATGAAGGAAATCGCCGAGGACCCGTCGCTGCGCGCCACCGGCACCATCGTCGAAGTCGACCATCCCGAGCGTGGCCCTTATCTCACCGTGGGCAACCCGATCAAGCTGTCCGACAGCCCGACCGACGTGCGCCGCTCGCCCCTGCTGGGCGAGCACACCGACGAACTGCTGTCGGGCCTGGGCTACTCCGCCGAGCAGATCGCGCTGCTGCGCGAGGAGCGGATCATCTAGCGACCCGGCCGCGTCCAGTACCCGGGCGCGGCGTACACCGCCTTGAGCGTATCGATGAACGAGCGCACGCGCGCCGGCAGGTGGCGCTGCTGCATGTAGACCGCCATGATGTCGTAGTCGGGCAGCGCATACTCGTCGAGCACCGTGATCAGTTCGCCGGCCGCCAGCTGCGCCTGGATCTCCCAGGTCGAGCGCCAGGCCAGTCCCAGTCCTTCGCTGGCCCAGCGGTGCAGCAATTCCCCGTCGTTGCAATCGAGGTTGCCGTTGACCTTGACGGTCACCGGCTTGCCGTCGACCTGGAAATACCAGCCGCGCTGCTGCCCGCCCTGCAGGTTGAAGGCCAGGCAGTTGTGCTGCGCCAGCGCGTCGAGCGTGCGCGGGATGCCGCAGCGCGCGAAATAGTCCGGGGTGCCGCACACCACCCGCCGGTTGCTGGCCAGCCGCACGGCGACGAAGCTCGGATCGAGCACGCCGCCGATCCTGATTCCCAGCTCATAGCCTTCGCGCACCAGGTCGACCACGTGGTCGGTCAGGTTGAACGAGATCTGCACCCTGGGATTGGCCGCCAGGAAGGCCGGCGCATGCGGCGCCACGTGCAGCCGCCCGAAGGCCGCCGGCGCCGACACGATCAGGTGGCCGCTGGCCTGGTCGCGCACCTCGGACACGATGGTCTCGGCCATCTCGATATCGGCCAGCAGCTTGCGGCAATGCTCGAGGAAGAGCGAGCCCGATTCGGTCAGGGTCAGGTGGCGCGTCGTGCGGTGCAGCAGCTTGACGCCCAGGCGGCGCTCCAGCGCGTCGATGCGCCGCCCCAGCATGACCGGGGTGATGCTTTGCCCGAGCGCGGCGCGCGCGAGGCTGCCCTTGTCGACGGCGTCGACGAAGGCCCACATCTGTTTGACCTTGTCCATGCCTGCAGTATTCCATACTCCAGGGATCGAATAAACCTACTTTTTGTGTTCTTATCACAAGTCATCCGACGCTCTAGCATACGTTCATCGCAATCGTGCGCTTTCTTTATGAGCCTGGAGGTAAGCAATGGCAAAGATGACCGCAGCAGAGGCAGCAGTGCTGGTGATGGAAAAGGAAGGCATCACCAATGCCTTCGGGGTGCCTGGCGCCGCGATCAATCCGTTCTACGCGGCGCTGCGCAAGCGCGACAGCATCCGCCACTTCCTGGCGCGCCACGTGGAGGGCGCCTCGCACATGGCCGAGGGCTATACCCGCGCCAGGGCGGGCAACCTGGGCGTGTGCATCGGCACCTCGGGCCCGGCGGGCACCGACATGATCACCGGCCTGTATGCGGCGCAGGCCGATTCGATACCCATTCTCTGCATTACCGGCCAGGCCCCGCGCGCCCGCCTGTACAAGGAAGACTTCCAGGCGGTCGACATCGAGTCGATCGCCAAGCCGGTGACCAAGTGGGCGGTCACCGTGCGCGAGCCGGCGCTGGTGCCGCGCGTGTTCCAGCAGGCCTTCCATGTGATGCGCTCCGGCCGCCCCGGTCCGGTGCTGATCGACCTGCCGATCGACGTGCAGATGGCGCAGATCGAGTTCGACATCGAGACCTATGCGCCGCTGCCGCTGCACAAGCCGCAGGCCACGCGGGCCCAGGTCGAGAAGGCGCTCGACATGTTGAACCGGGCCGCGCGTCCACTGATCACCGCCGGCGGTGGCATCATCAACGCCGATGCGTCCGCGCTGCTGGTCGAATTCGCGGAGATCACCGGGGTGCCGGTCATCCCGACCCTGATGGGGTGGGGCGCCATCCCCGACGACCATCCGCAGATGGCGGGCATGGCCGGCCTGCAGACCAGCCACCGCTACGGCAATGCGACCTTGCTGGCATCGGACTTCGTGATGGGCATCGGCAACCGCTGGGCCAACCGCCATACCGGCGGCATCGAGGTGTTCACCAGGGACCGCACCTTCGTGCACATCGATATCGAACCGACCCAGATCGGGCGCGTGTTCGGTCCCGACTTCGGCATCGTGTCCGATGCCAAGGCCGCGCTCGCACTGCTGGTGGAGGTTGCCCGCGAGTGGCGCGCCAGCGGCCGGCTGGCCGACCGCACCGAGTGGCTCGGCCAGTGCCAGGAGCGCAAGCGCACCATGCTGCGCAAGAGCGATTTCGACAGCGTGCCGGTGCATCCGCTGCGCGTCTACCACGAGATGAACGAATACTTCGGCCGCGACGTGCGCTACGTGGCCAGCATCGGCCTGTCGCAGATCGCCGCCGCCCAGTTCCTGCACGTGCACCACCCGCGCCACTGGATCAACTGCGGCCAGGCCGGCCCGCTGGGCTGGACCATCCCGGCGTCGCTCGGGGTGCGCGTGGCCGATCCCGATGCCGACATCGTCGCCATCTCGGGCGACTACGACTTCCAGTTCCTGATCGAGGAGCTGGCGGTGGCGGCGCAGTTCAAGCTGCCCTACATCCATGTGCTGGTCAATAACTCCTACCTCGGACTGATCCGCCAGGCGCAGCGCGGCTTCGAGATGGACTACTGCGTCCAGCTGGCCTTCGACAACGTCAACGCGCCCGAGCTGGATGGCTATGGCGTCGATCACGTGGCCGTGGTCGAGGGCCTGGGCTGCAAGGCGCTCCGGGTGTTCAGGCCGGAGGACATCATCCCCGCCTTCGAGCGCGCGCGCGCGCTGATGGCGCAGTACAGCGTGCCGGTGGTGGTCGAAGTCATCCTCGAACGCGTCACCAATATCGCGATGGGCACCGAGATCGACGCGCTCAACGAATTCAACGAAGTCCTGGACGTGAAGTAAGGCCAGTACCGGAGACCGAGATGACGAAACTTGCCGCCAACCTGACCATGCTGTTCAACGACGTCGACTTCCTCGACCGCTTCGGGCACGCCGCCCGCGCGGGATTTCGCGGCGTCGAGTTCCTTTTCCCCTACGCCTACCGGGCCGAGGACATCGCCGACCGGCTCGATTCCTGGCGCCTCACGCTGGTGCTGCACAATCTGCCGGCCGGCGACTGGGCCGGCGGCGAGCGCGGGATCGCCTGCCATCCGGGGCGCGAAGCCGAATTCCAGGACGGCGTGGGCAAGGCCATCGGCTACGCCAAGGCGCTCGGCGCCCGGCAGCTCAACTGCCTGGCCGGCATCGTGCCGGCCGGCGTCACGCCCGACGCGGCGCGCGCCACGCTGGTGGCCAACCTCAAGTTCGCGGCCGGCGCCCTGCAGCGCGAGGGCATCGATTTGCTGATCGAGCCGATCAACACCTTCGATATCCCGGGCTTCTTCCTGAGCGGCACGCGCCAGGCGCTGGACATCATCGACGAGACCGGCGCCGACAACCTGTTCCTGCAATACGACATCTATCACATGCAGCGCATGGAGGGCGAACTGGCGGCGACGATCAAGGCCAACCTGGCGCGCATCCGCCACATCCAGCTGGCCGACAATCCGGGACGCTTCGAGCCGGGCACGGGCGAGATCAACTACCGCTACCTGTTCGGCATGCTCGACGAGATCGGCTATGCCGGCTGGATCGGCTGCGAATACAAGCCGCAGGCCGGCACCGCCGAGGGCCTTGGCTGGATCGCCGCGCACGGCCTGTAAGCCAGGCCGCCGCAGGCGCAACCGAAGCGTTTCGACCACACGTCAAACCTGGAGACCATCATGACGAAAGTAGGATTCATCGGCCTGGGCATCATGGGCGGCCCCATGGCCGGCAAGCTGCAGGAGGGCGGCTGCAAGCTGTACCTGCACGACCTGAAAAATCCGCCGCTGGCGCTGATAGAGGGCGGCGCCACCGTCTGCACCAGCGCCACCGAGGTGGCCAAGCGCGCCGACATCATCATCGTGATGGTGCCCGACACCCCGCACGTCGAACAAGTGCTGTTCGGCGAAGAGGGCGTGGCCGCCGGCCTCACCCCCGGCAAGATCGTGATCGACATGAGTTCGATCTCGCCGATGGCCACCAAGGAATTCGCGAAGAAGATCAACAAGCGCCAGTGCGACTACCTCGACGCGCCGGTGTCGGGCGGCGAGGTGGGCGCGCGCGCGGCCACCCTGACCATCATGGTGGGCGGTGGACAAGAGGCGTTCGACCGGGCCAGGCCGCTGTTCGAACTGATGGGCAAGAACATCACGCTGGTGGGCGGCAACGGCGACGGCCAGACCACCAAGGTGGCGAACCAGATCATCGTCGCGCTCAATATCCAGGCGGTGGCCGAGGCGCTGCTGTTCGCCTCGAAGGCGGGCGCCGATCCGGCCAAGGTGCGCCAGGCCCTGATGGGGGGCTTTGCCGCCTCGCGCATCCTCGAAGTGCATGGCGAACGCATGGTCAAGCGCACCTTCGCGCCGGGCTTTCGCATCGAGCTGCACCAGAAGGACCTCAACCTGGCGCTGCAGGGCGCCAGGAGCCTGGGACTGTCGCTGCCGAACACCGCCAGCGCCCAGGAACTGATGAATTCCTGCGCCGCGCACGGCATGGCGCAGCTCGATCATTCGGCGCTGTGCCAGGCCATCGAAAGGATGTCGAACCATGCCATTGCCGCCGACTGACCGGCCGCTCCAGCTGCCGACCCTGGTATTCCACCACCAGGCCTGCCTGGGGCACGAGCCCGGCCCCGGCCATCCGGAGTCGCCGTGGCGCCTGCAGGCCGTGATGAACGCGCTGCGCCAGCCCGAATTCGCGCCGCTGGCCTGGCGCGAGGCGCCGTCCGGCACGCGCGACCAACTGTTGCTGGTGCACGACGCCGACTACGTCGACGCGATCCGCGCCGCGGCCCCGCTGGGCGGCCTGGTGGCGCTGGACGGCGGCGACACCCTGATGTCCCCCGGTTCGTGGGAGGCGGTGATGCGTTGCGTCGGCGCCGCCTGCGCCGGCGTGGATGCGGTGATGCAGGGCGAGGCCGCCAACGTGTTTTGCGCGACCCGGCCTTGCGGCCACCATGCAGAACCTGACCGTGCGATGGGCTTCTGCCTGTTCAACCAGGCCGCCATCGCCGCCGTCCACGCCCTCGTGGCGTATGGCCTGCAGCGCGTGGCCGTGGTCGATTTCGACGTCCACCATGGCAACGGCACCCAGGCCGCGTTCTTCGACCGGCCGGAACTGTTCTATGGCTCGAGCCACCAGTCGCCGCTGTATCCGGGCACCGGGGCCGCGAGCGAGCGGGGCACGGGCGGCAATATCGTCAATGTGCCGTTGCCGCCAGGCTGCACGCCGGACCTGTTCTGCGCGAAAACGGCGAGCGTACTGCTGCCGGCCTTGCGCGAGTTTGCGCCGCAATTGATCGTCGTGTCGGCCGGGTTCGATGCGCACCGGCTCGATCCGCTGGCCAGCATGAACCTGGACAACGAGGATTTCGCGTGGATCACGCGCGAGCTGATGGCGATTGCCGCGGAGGTGTGCGAGGGCCGGATCGTGTCGATCCTGGAAGGCGGCTACAGCGCCGAGGGGCTGGCCGGGGGCTGCGCGGCGCATGTGCGCGCGCTGATGCAGGGCTGAGCAGCCTTGCAGGGGGCGTGGCTTGCCTGCGCCGCGGAGGTCGACCCCGCCGCGCTCTGGCTTGGCATGGCGTCGTACGAAGTCATCGTGCGGCGCCCGGACCGGCGATTACAGGCCGCAACCGTAGTAGGCCGGATCGGAGTCCTGGCCGGTGTAGCCAGGCTCGAGCTTTTCGCGCAGGCTCAGCGTGAAGAAGGCGACGATGAGCGACAGCAGCGAATGCGAAGGGGCGGCGTAGGTGGTTTGGGCTGGTGCGTTGATCATGATGAGTTCCTGAAAGTTGGTAGGTTCGATGAGGTAAATATAGGGCCAACTTCCCCACGCTTCCAATTTCGAGTTCTGATACCAGTTATTTCGGCTGTGAATGGTGTTGGGAAGGAATCAACACTGTTGTACATGCTGCAGCGCGGCAGCCCAGGTCGCCCGCGACCGGGCGCCGGGGGCTTCAAGCATGCGCACGGGGTGACGGAATCAGCCGCGCGATCCGCTGCGCCCCTTCGTCGAGCAGGAACTGGCGAAACGCCCGCGCGACCGGCGGCAACCGCTTCTCGCGGCGGTGCACCACGTACCAGTTTAACATCAATGGAAAACCTGCGACTTCCAGCACCACCAGACTGCGCGCCGCGAGCTCGTGGCCGATCGTGTGGGCCGAAAGAAAGCCCAACCCCATGCCAGCGATCACCGCCTGCTTGATCGTTTCGGTGCTCTTGATTTCCATCGCCACGTTCAAGCCGGCCAGGTGTTTTCCGAACGCATCTTTCATCGAAAACCAGGTATCGGAGCCGGGTTCGCGCACCACGAAAGGCTGACGGATAAGTTCTTCCATTGCAATGGTCCCGCGTCCAGCCAGCGGGTGGCCAGGCGCCCCCACGATCACGTAGGGGTGTGGCGCGAACGCATCGTTTTGCGTGTCGAGGTCGCCGGGCGGACGCACCATCACGGCCAGGTCGGTGCGATTGGCCGCCAGCTCGCCCAGCAGCTCCTCGCGGTTATGTACCGACAGGTTCAGCTGCACGCCCGGATGCTGGCGCGCGAACGCCACCATCAGCTGCGGAAAGAAGTAGTCGCCGGCGCTGATGACCGCCACGTTCAGCTTGCCGCCGGCGATGCCCTTGAGCTGCGCCATCGCGTCTTCCGCCTCGTCGAATTGCTGGATGATGGCGCGGCAAAAATGCAACAGCTCGTCGCCGGCCTGGGTCAGGTAGACCTTTTTTCCCAACTGTTCGAACAAGGGCATCCCGACATGGCCTTCGAGCGCACGGACCTGGGTCGACACGGCCGGCTGGGTGAGGTGCAGCTCCTCGGCGGCGCGCGAGAAACTGAGCCGGCGCGCGACGGCCTCGAAGACTTTCAGCTGACGCAAGGTCGCGTTCTTCATCCTTCGCCCCTTCGATGCATAAGTAGTCGTGAATGATTATCCATAAAAACTTTCACTGTTACTAATCATTTCGCGCGACTACGATGGTTCTCGAGACAGCGCGACAACACCACCAACCTGGAGAGTGCCATGACGACCTTCCGCAGCAACGATGCCGATGCCGAATGCAACGCCTACAACGCGGCTTTTCATGAACTGGGACTGAGCTGGGTCTGGGACAACCGCCTCTACGCGAACGCGATCGGCGACGTCGACGACCGCACGGGCTTGCGCAACTACCTGGCGCGGCATCAACCGCATCTGCTGGTCGCGCACGACGCCGACTTCCTGGTCGAGGCGATCCTCGACGCCAAGCAGCGTTGCGGCGCGCAACTCAGCGCCGCCGGCTGCAATCCTGCGGCGTTCATCGACTGGTCCGCGATACAACAGCGGCAGATCGGCGTCTAGGGGCGGAGATTTTCGAATCTTAACCGTGGTCAAGGATATGCAGAATTGCTTATTCCACAATCTGGCCATCCCCTGACCCGACGTACGAGAGACCCCCATGATCCGACACTGGATACGCTTTCAACACCTCGACACCATCCGTTTCGGCACGATCGAGGGCGACAAGATTCGGATCTTCAAGGGCGACATGTTCGACAGCCCAAGCCGTACCGACCTGGCGCTGAACCTGGACGAGGTCGAGGTACTCACCCCGTGCGTGCCAGGCAAGGTGCTGGCGATGTGGAACAACTTTCATGCGCTCGGCCAGAAGCTGGGCCTGGCGCCCCCGAGCGAACCGCTGTACCTGATGAAGCCGTCGACGTCGTTCCTGGCGCCGGGCGGCACGATCCGCAAGCCGCGCTGCGAAGGCAAGGTGGCGTTCGAGGGCGAGCTGGCGATCGTGATCGGCCGCCACTGCAGCGGCGTCACCGTGGAGGAAGCGCCCGATCATGTATTCGGCTACACCTGCGTCAACGACGTCACCTTGGGCGACATCATCGGGCGCGACCCCACCTTTGCGCAGTGGGTCCGGGCCAAGGGCTTCGATACCTTTTGCCCGTTCGGCCCGGTGATCGCCACCGGACTCAACCCGGCAATGCTGGTCGTGCGCACGACCCTGAACGGCGAGGTGCGCCAGGATTATCCGATCAACGACATGGTGTTTTCGGTGGCCGAGCTGGTGAGCAGGATTTCCCAGGACATGACGCTGGAGCCGGGCGACCTGCTGCTGTGCGGAACGTCGGTCGGCGTCGGCTCGATGCGGCCCGGCAGCACGATCGAGGTGGAGATCGACGGCATCGGAAAGCTCATCAATCGGTTCGAGTAGACAGTTTCGAGTAACGATAGGGAGCACGTCATGAAGATCGCAGTAATAGGAGCGGGGGCAATTGGCGGCCTGGTCGGCGCCAGGCTGGCGCTGGCGGGGGAGGAAGTGACATTCATCGTGCGGGGCGCCAACCTGGCGGCGATTCGCGCGAACGGCATCAAGCTCATCGAGATGGATGGCGAGGAGAGGGTGGCGTCGAATGTGCGCGCGACGGACGACTACGACGAGGCCGGCGAGCAGGACCTGGTGATCCTGGCCCTCAAGGCGCACCAGGTCGACGGCGTGTCGGCCCAGATCGGCAAGCTGTTCGGTCCGCGGACCGTGGTGGTGACGATGCAGAACGGCATACCGTTCTGGTACTTCCACCGCCATGGGGGCGAGTTCGACGGGCGCACGGTGCGCAGCGTCGACGCCGGCGGCGAGCTGGCGCGCCGGATCCCGCCCGAGCGGGTGCTGGGCTGCGTCGTCTATCCGGCGGCCGAACTGATGGCGCCGGGCGTCATCCGGCATATCGAAGGCGCGCGCTTTCCGCTGGGCGAGCTCGACGGCACATCGACCGAGCGGGTGGCGGCGGTATCGCGCTGCTTCCAGGATGCCGGCTTCAAGTCGCCGGTGCTGGACAATATCCGCGCCGAGATCTGGCTCAAGCTGTGGGGCAACGTCAGCTTCAACCCGATCAGCGCGCTGGCGCATTCGACCCTGGTCGACATCTGCGAGTATCCGCTGACCCGCGACCTGGCCGCGGCCATGATGCGCGAGGCGGAAGCGGTGGCGAGCAAGCTGGGCATCACTTTCCGGGTGACCCTGGACCGGCGCATCGAAGGCGCCGCCCAGGTCGGCAAGCACAAGACCTCGATGCTGCAGGACGTGGAGGCGGGAAGGGGGCCGGAAATCGACGCCCTGGTCGGCTCGGTGATCGAACTGGCGCGCATGACCGACACGCCGACGCCGCATATCGACTCGGCCTACGCGCTTGTCAAGCTGCTGGAGCAGACCATGACCGAGGAAGGCGGCGGGGTGCGGCTGCAGCGGCTGGTCACGGCCTGAACGGCTGGGCGGACCCTGGGCCGCTGCGCATGAAGGTCACCGTCGCCCCCGCTTCTGCGGGGGCGACGCGTTTGCGCCGCCGAGCACCGGCGCCCGGCGCCGGCCCTTCAGATTTTTCCCCGGTTCTTCAAGCGGCTCAATGTCTCTGGCGACAGGTTCAGGTACGCCGCCAGCTCTTTCTTGGGCAGCCGTTCGAACAGGTCCGGGTGCTTGCGCATGAAGCGGTGGACCCGGCCCGGCGCATCGAGCAGGTGCAGGGTGATCGTGTGCGCCATGATGGCGCTCATCACGTTCATGACCTCGTACTCGAACGCCTGCTTCACGGCGCTGTGGCTGCGCATGTAGTCGACCCATTGCGGCAGCGGCATGCGCGCCACCCGCACCTTGGTGACGCAGGCGATGCTGAACGGCGTCGGCATCTTGAGGCACCAGGCGGCGTAGCTGGTCTCGATGTCGCGCTCGGCCGAAAAGCGCAGGATCATTTCCTTGGCCTCCTGGTTGGAGACCTGGCGCTTGAGGATGCCGTCCAGGATGAAGTACTGCGACATCTCGTACACGCCCTGGTTCATCAGCAAATCGCCCTTCTGGTGGTTCTCGATCGTCAGGTACGGTTCCAGCGCCGCCATCTCGCTATCGCGCAATTCCTTGAGCACTACGTTTTGCTTCAGCTGAAGACGGATGATGTTTCGTTCCGAATGATTTGCAATAGTCGTCATGAACGCGGCCGTTTTTCTCGATTCTCGCATCATGCGGCCAAAATTGACCATGGTCAATGAGACAAATCAGGCGTGCTGGCTATGATGGTTTGCGGCGAACCACATCGCGTTCTGCCCGGAGCGACAATAACTGGAGACAGCAATGACTAACCACGTATCGGTAGACGTGACCGACGGCTTCCACCTGGTAATCGATGCGCTGAAACACAACGACATCGATACGATCTTCGGCCTGGTCGGCATTCCAATTACCGACCTGGCGCGCCTGGCGCAGGCCGAGGGGATGCGCTTCATCGGCTTCCGTCATGAACAGAATGCCGGCAATGCCGCGGCGATTGCGGGCTACATGACGCAAAAGCCGGGCATCTGCCTGACGGTCTCGGCGCCGGGCTTCCTCAACGGCCTGACGGCGCTGGCCAACGCCACCACCAACTGCTTCCCGATGATCCTGATTTCGGGATCGAGCGAACGCGAGATCGTCGACCTGCAGCAGGGCGACTACGAAGAAATGGACCAGCTCAATGCGGCCAAGCCGTATGCCAAGGCGTCCTACCGCATCAACAAGGCCGAGGACATCGGCATCGGCGTGGCGCGCGCGATCCGCGCCGCCGTCTCGGGCCGTCCGGGCGGCGTCTATCTCGACCTGCCGGCCCAGCTGCTGGCGCAGACGATCGAGGCCGGCCACGCCAAGCGTTCGCTGATCAAGGTGGTCGATCCGGTGCCGCGCCAGCTGCCGGCCCCGGATTCGGTACAGCGCGCGCTGGCGCTGCTCAAGGGCGCGAAGAAGCCGCTGATCCTGCTCGGCAAGGGCGCCGCCTACGCGCAGGCCGACGACGATATCCGCGCACTCGTGGAACGCACCGGCATTCCCTACCTGCCGATGTCGATGGCCAAGGGCCTGCTGCCGGATACCCATCCCCAGTCGGCCTCGGCGGCCCGCTCCTATGTGCTGGCCGAAGCCGACGTGGTGGTGCTGATCGGCGCGCGCCTGAACTGGCTGCTGGCGCACGGCAAGGGCAAGACCTGGGGCAAGCCCAAGCAGTTCGTCCAGATCGATATCTCGCCGACCGAGATCGACAGCAATGTGGCGATCGCCGCGCCGCTGATCGGCGACATCGGCTCCTGCGTGGCGGCGCTGCTGGAAGGCCTGGACGGCGCCGGCATCGCCAAGCCGGACGCCGAATGGCTCGGCCCGATCGCCGAGCGCAAGGAGCAGAACACGGCCAAGATGGCGGCGCTGCTCAACCGCGAATCGGTGCCGATGAACTTCCACACCGCGCTGCGCGCCATCCGCGACGTGCTCAAGCAGCATCCGGACATCAACCTGGTGAACGAGGGCGCCAACACCCTCGACTATGCGCGCAGCATCGTCGACCAGTACCAGCCGCGCAAGCGTTTCGACTCCGGCACCTGGGGCATCATGGGCATCGGCATGGGCTATGCGATCGGCGCGGCCGTCGTCAGCGGCAAGCCGGTGGTCGCGATCGAGGGCGACAGCGCCTTCGGCTTCAGCGGCATGGAACTCGAGACCATCTGCCGCTACGAGCTGCCGGTCACGACGATCATCTTCAACAACAACGGCGTGTACCGCGGCACCGACGTCAACCCGACCGGCGGCAAGGACGTGGCCCCGACCGTGTTCGTCAAGAACGCCCGCTACGACAAGATGATCGAGGCCTTCGGCGGCATCGGCTACCACGCCACCACCCCGGAAGAACTCACCAAGGCCCTGGCCGAGGCCATCGCCGCCGGCAAGCCGGCCCTGATCAATGCCGTGATCGACGAGACGGCCGGCACCGAGAGCGGCCGCCTGACCAACCTGAACCCGCAAAGCAACGCGAAGAAGTAATCCCGTGACACCCATGACCGCCGGCGCCCACGAGGCCGCCGGCGGGGCCTGCACCATCGACGGACAGCCATAGACTGACAAACGGAGACTGACATCATGAGCAAACCACTCGAAGGCATCAAGATCATCGACTTCACCCACGTCCAGGCCGGCCCGGCCTGCACCCAGCTGTTGGCCTGGTACGGCGCCGACGTGATCAAGGTCGAGCGTCCCGGCGCCGGCGACGTCACGCGTTCGCAGCTGCGCGACATCCCCGGCGTCGACGCCCTGTATTTCACGATGCTCAACAGTAACAAGCGTTCGTTGACGCTCGATACCAAGACGCCCGAAGGCAAGGAAATCCTGACCAAGCTGATCCGGGAGTCGGACGTGCTGGTCGAGAACTTCGGTCCAGGCGCGCTCGACCGCATGGGCTTTACCTGGGAACACATCAAGGAACTGAACCCGGGCATGATCGTGGCGTCGGTGAAGGGCTTCAGCGACGGCCACCACTACGAAGACCTGAAGGTCTATGAAAACGTGGCCCAGTGCGCCGGCGGCGCGGCCTCGACCACCGGCTTCGACGACGGTCCTCCGACCGTCAGCGCCGCCGCCCTGGGCGACAGCAATACCGGCATGCACCTGGCGATCGGCATCCTGACCGCCCTGCGCGCGCGCGACATGACGGGCAAGGGCCAGAAGGTGGCGGTGTCGATGCAGGACAGCGTGCTGAACCTGTGCCGGGTCAAGCTGCGCGACCAGCAGCGCCTGGACCGGGTCGGCTACCTGGAAGAGTATCCGCAATACCCGCATGGCCAGTTCTCCGACGTGGTTCCGCGCGGCGGCAATGCCGGCGGCGGCGGCCAGCCGGGCTGGGTGCTCAAGTGCAAGGGCTGGGAGACCGACCCCAACGCCTACATCTACTTCACCATCCAGGGCCATGCCTGGGCGCCGATCTGCAAGGCGATCGGCAAGGAAGAGTGGATCGACGACCCGGCCTACATGACGGCCGGCGCGCGCCAGGACAAGATCTTCGACATCTTCGGCACGATCGAGGAATGGCTGAAGGACAAGACCAAGTTCGAGGCCGTCGACATCCTGCGCAAGTACGATATTCCGTGCTCGCCGGTGCTGTCGATGAAGGAAATCGCCAACGATCCCTCGCTGCGCGCCAGCGGCACGATCGCCGAAGTCGAGCACAAGGAACGCGGCAAGTACCTGACCGTGGGCAGCCCGATCAAGTTCTCGGACATGAAGGTCGAGATCAAGGGCTCGCCGCTGCTGGGCGAACACACCGACGAGGTGCTGGAAAGCCTGGGATACAGCAGCAAGGAGATCGCCGCGCTGCACGAGAAGCGGGTGGTCTGAGCGCCAGCCTGGCGGGATGGAACGACGATCCGGTGCGCGCCGCCTGCTTGCGGCGCGCATTTGCTTTTATGGGGGAAGAATCATCATGCAAGCCAACATCGATTTTCAACAACTGCTGCAGGCACTGGGCGACGCCGTCGTCGTTTGCGATGCCGCGGGCAACATCACCTTCTGGAATGCGGCCGCGACGCGCATCTTCGGCTTCACCGAGGACGAGGCGATCGGCCAGTCTCTGGACCTGATCATTCCGCAGCGCCAGCGCCAGCGCCACTGGGACGGCTACCACAAGACCATGGCCACGGGCGAGACGCGCTACGGCGCCGACGTGCTGCGCGTGCCGGCGCTGCACAAGGACGACAAGCCCCTGTCGATCGCGTTCACGGTGGCGTTATTGCATGGGCCGGGAGGCGAGGTGACGTCGATCGTGGCGCTGGTGCGCGACGAGACCGAACGCTGGGGCGAGGAACGCAAGCTGCGCGCGCGCCTGGCCCAGCTCGAGATGGCGCAGGCCTGAACACGGCCTGGCAATTGGCGGACAGCGCCGGGTGGGGTGGACGGCTCGTCCGCCCACGCCACATGCTCCGGGTGGGGAAATCAACCCGCGTCGCCGCCCGGCGGCGGCGGCGGCATGTGCTCGCGCCGGTGCTCCACCAGCGCCTCGACCACGATCGGCCTGAGCCCTTCGCCCTGGGTCTCGTCGATGTGCGAGAACAGCTGGCTGCGCATGCGGGGCGCCCAGAAGCGCTGCAGGTGGTTGGCGATCTCGGTGCGGCCTTCCTGCTGGTTCGGGTAGGACTCGAAGAAAGCGCCGATCTGGTTGGCCATGGTGACCAGGTTGTCGATGTTCATGCTTACTCCATTGCGATGTTGGCGCCGTGCGCATAGGCGACGAAGTCGTCGCCGCGGGCGAAGGCGACCAGGGTCAGGCCGCAGTCCTGCGCGGTGCGGGCGGCCAGGGCGGTAGGGGCGGAAATCGCCACCATCGCGGCGATGCCGACGGTGGCGGCCTTCTGCACCATCTCGACGCTGGCGCGGCTGGTGACCAGGACGAAACCATCGTCCAGGTCGGCGCCTTTCATGTGCAGGCCGCCGATCAGCTTGTCGAGCGCGTTGTGGCGGCCGACGTCCTCGAAGGCCGCGCGCGGCAAGCCGTCGCGGCCGCACCATAGCGCCGCATGGGTGGCGCCGGTGAGGCGGTTCAGCGGCTGCTGCTGCCTCACCTGGGCCACGGCGCGCCGGATCGCCGCGCCGGACAGCGCCCGGGTCGGCGCGAGGGACGGCAGGGGCCGGATCACCTGGGCAAGGCTGTCGGCGCCGCACAGGCCGCAGCCGGTGCGGCCGGCCAGGCTGCGCCGGCGTTCCTTGAGGCGCATGAAGGCGGACGCCGCGACGTCGATGTGGGCCGTGATGCCGGCCGCGCCAAAGGCGATCTCGACCCCGTAGAATTCGGCCGGCGCGGCGACGATGCCCTCGCTCAGGGAAAAGCCGAGCGCGAATTCTTCGAGGTCGCCCGGCGTGGCCAGCATCACCGCATGCGAGACGCCGTTGTACTCGAGCGCCACCGGCACTTCCTCGGCCAGCTCGTCGTCGGCGAACGTCGCCCGCGCACGGTCGGGCGCGCCGCCCTGCATGCGCGCCACCGGCATGCGCACGCTCGGCGCGCGCTGCCAGGCCGGCTCCAGCTGGCCTGGCGCCTCGATGTCGACGGCGCACATCATGCGACTGGTTCCGCCAGGCCCAGCTGCTCGCGGTTGAAGCGGGCATATTCGCGCTGCCAGTCCGACTGCTGCTGGACGTGCATCACCTGCACCGCCGTCACCTTGTACTCGGGGCAGTTGGTGGCCCAGTCGGAGTTCTCGGTGGTGATGACGTTGGCGCCCGATTCGGGGAAGTGGAAGGTGGTGTAGACCACGCCCGGCTGCATGCGCTCGGTGATCTTCGCGCGCAGCACGGTCTCGCCCGCGCGGCTCTGCACCCCGACCCACTGGCCGTCCTCGATGCCGCGTTCCTGGGCGTCGTGCGGGTGGATCTCGAGCCGGTCCTCGGCGTGCCAGCGCACGTTCTCGGTCCGGCGCGTCTGCGCGCCGACGTTGTACTGCGACAGGATGCGGCCGGTGGTGAGGATCAGCGGATACTTGCGCGTGACTTTCTCGTCGGTGGCGACGTACTGGGTGATGATGAAGCGTCCCTTGCCGCGCACGAAGCCGTCGACGTGCATGGTCGGCGTGCCTTCCGGGGCGTCGTCGTTGCACGGCCACTGGATGCTGCCCAGCTCGTCGAGGCGCCGGTAGCTCACGCCGGCGAAGGTCGGCGTCAGGCGCGCGATCTCGTCCATGATCTCGGACGGATGGCGGTAGTTCATCGGATAGCCCAGGCGGTTCGACAAGGCCATCGTGACTTCCCAGTCGGCGTAGCCGGCGCGCGGCGGCATCACCTTGCGCACGCGCGAGATGCGGCGTTCTGCATTGGTGAAGGTGCCGTCCTTTTCCAGGAACGAGGAACCCGGCAGCAGCACGTGGGCATACTTGGCGGTCTCGTTCAGGAAGATGTCCTGCACCACGATGCACTCCATCGCTTCGAGCGCCGAGGTGACGTGCTGGGTATTCGGGTCGGACTGGACGATGTCCTCGCCCTGGCAATACAGGCCCATGAAGCTGCCGTCGAGGGCGGCCTCGAACATGTTGGGGATGCGCAGGCCCGGTTCGGCCTGCAGCGGCACGCCCCATGCGTGTTCGAACGCGGTGCGCACGGTGGTGTCCGACACATGGCGGTAGCCCGGCAGTTCGTGCGGGAAGGAGCCGATGTCGCAGGAGCCCTGCACATTGTTCTGGCCGCGCAGCGGATTGACGCCGACGCCTTCGCGGCCGACGTTGCCGGTGGCCATGGCCAGGTTGGCGATGCCCATCACGGCGGTCGAGCCCTGCGCATGTTCGGTCACGCCCAGGCCGTAGAAGATCGCGCCATTGCCGCCGAGCGCATACAGGCGGGCCGCGTCGCGCACCTGCTGCGCCGGCACGCCGGTGATGGTTTCGGTCGCTTCCGGCGAGTTCTCGGGCCGCGCGACGAAGTCGCGCCACTGGGCGAAGGCGCGCAGGTCGCAACGCTCGGCGATGAAGTCGTTGGCCATCAGGTCTTCGGTGACGATGACGTGGGCCAGCGCGCTGACCATCGCGACATTGGTGCCGGGGCGCAGCTGCAGGTGGTGCTGGGCGCGGATGTGCGGCGACTTGACCAGGTCGATGCGGCGCGGATCGATCACGATCAGGCGCGCGCCCTGGCGCAGGCGCTTCTTCATGCGCGAACCGAACACCGGGTGGCCGTCGGTCGGGTTGGCGCCGATGACCAGGATCACGTCGGATTTTTCGACCGACTTGAAGGTCTGGGTGCCGGCCGATTCGCCGAGCGTGGTCTTGAGGCCGTAGCCGGTCGGCGAGTGGCAAACCCGGGCGCAGGTATCGACGTTGTTGTTGCCGAAGGCGGCGCGCACCAGCTTTTGCACCAGATAGCCTTCTTCGTTGGTGCAACGCGAGGAGACGATGCCGCCGATCGCGTCCCGGCCATGCTTGGCCTGGATGCGCTTGAATTCAGACGCCGCGTAGTCGAGCGCCTCGTCCCACGATACTTCTTTCCATGGATCGGTGATCTTCGCGCGGATCATGGGTTTCAGGATGCGGTCCTTGTGGGTGGCGTAGCCCCAGGCGAAGCGGCCCTTGACGCAGGCGTGGCCCTCGTTGGCCTTGCCGTCCTTGGCCGGCACCATGCGCACCACCTCGTTGCCTTTCATTTCGGCCTTGAGCGAGCAGCCGACGCCGCAATAGGCGCACGTGGTGGTGATGCTGTGCTCGGCCTGGCCGAGCCAGATGACCGATTTTTCGGTGAGGGTGGCGGTCGGGCAGGCTTCGACGCAGGCGCCGCAGGACACGCACTCGGAGTCCATGAAGGCTTCGCTCTGGCCGGCCGAGACGCGCGCGTCGAAGCCGCGTCCGGAGATCGTCAGCGCGAAGGTGCCTTGCGTTTCCTCGCAGGCGCGCACGCAGCGGTTGCAGACGATGCACTTCGACGAATCGAAGGTGAAATAGGGGTTGCTCTCGTCTTTCTTGAGCTTGAGGTGGTTGCTGCCTTCGTAGCCGTAGCGCACCTCGCGCAGGCCGGTGACGCCGGCCATGTCCTGCAGCTCGCAATTGCCGTTGGCCGGGCAGGTCAGGCAGTCGAGCGGGTGGTCGGAGATGTACAGCTCCATGACGCCCTTGCGGATCTCTTGCAGCTTGGGGCTTTGCGTGCGCACGACCATGCCCGCCTCGGCCGGCGTGGTGCAGGACGCCGGATAGCCGCGGCGGCCTTCGATCTCGACCAGGCACAGGCGACAGGAGCCGAACGGCTCCAGGCTGTCGGTGGCGCACAGCTTGGGGATGTTGATGCTGTTCTCGGCCGCCGCGCGCATCAGCGAGGTGCCGGCCGGGACGGTCACGTCGACGCCGTCGATGTTCAGGGTGATCATCACGGTGGCGGCGTCGATCTCTTTTGCCGGCGTGCCGAAGTCGCGGGTGAGGATGGTTTCGATCATGGGATTCTCCTGGCCGTTCAGGCGGCCAATTCGTCGCCGGCCACCTGGCCGAAGTCTTGCGGGAAATGGTTCAGCGCCGACAGCACCGGATAGGGCGTCATGCCGCCCATCGCGCACAGCGAACCGTTGAGCATGGTGTCGCACAGGCTGCGCAGCAGGATGACCTGCTTCGGACGCTCGTCGCCCGCGCGGATCTTGTCGATCACCTCGACGCCGCGGGTGGAGCCGATGCGGCAGGGCGTGCACTTGCCGCACGACTCGACGGCGCAGAACTCCATCGCATAGCGCGCGAGATGCGCCATGTCGGCGCTGTCGTCGTGGACGACGATGCCGCCGTGGCCCAGCACCGCCCACAGGGAGGCGAAGGCTTCGTAGTCGAGCGGGGTGTCCCACTGCGACTCCGGCAGGTAGGCGCCCAGCGGGCCGCCCACCTGCACCGCCTTGATCGGCCGGCCGCTGGCGCTGCCGCCGCCGTAGTCGTAAAGGATCTCGCGCAAGGTGGCGCCGAAGGCCAGTTCGATCAGGCCGCCGTGCTTGATGTTGCCGGCCAGCTGGACCGGCAGGGTGCCGCGCGAACGGCCCATGCCGAAGTCCTGGTAATACTGCGCGCCCTGGTCGAGGATGATCGGCACCGAGGCCAGCGACAGCACGTTGTTGATGACGGTCGGCTGGCCGAACAGGCCGGCCAGCGCGGGCAGCGGCGGCTTGGCGCGCACCACGCCGCGCTTGCCCTCGATGCTCTCGAGCAGGGCGGTCTCTTCGCCGCAGATATAGGCGCCGGCGCCCTTGCGCACCTCGAGCTCGAAGGCGCGGCCGCTGCCGGCGACGTTGGGCCCGAGCAGGCCGGCGCGGGTGGCTGCCTGAATCGCGTGGTTCAGCGCGGCGATCGCGTGCGGATACTCGCTGCGCACGTAGATGAAGCCGCGGGTGGCGCCGACCGCCAGGCCGGCGATGGTCATGCCCTCGATCAGGACGAAGGGGTCGCTTTCCATGACGATGCGGTCGGCGAAGGTGCCGGAGTCGCCCTCGTCGGCATTGCAGACGATGTATTTCTGGTGGCCCGGCGCGCGCAGCACCGTGTTCCACTTGATCCCGGTGGGGAAGGCGGCGCCGCCGCGACCGCGCAGGCCCGATGCGGTGACCGCGGCGACGATGTCGGCGCCGGTCATGGCCACGGCCTGGTGCAGGCCGCGGTAGCCGCCGTGGGCCACGTAATCGTCGAGCGACAGCGGATCGGTGATGCCGCAGCGGGCGAAGGTCAGGCGGGTCTGGCGCGCCAGGTAGGGAATCCGCTCCACCAGGCCGAGCGCCAGGCGGTGCGTGGATGCGCCCTGGTGGAAGCCGGCGTTGAACAGGGCGGCCACGTCGCCCTCGTCGACGTTGCCGAAGCCGATGCGGCCGTCGGGCGTATCGACTTCGACCAGCGGTTCGAGGTACAGCAGGCCGCGGGTGCCGTTGCGCACCAGCTCGATGGCGACGCCGCGCCGCGCGGCCTCGCGCGCGATCGCGCCGGCGACGTCGTCGGCGCCCAGGGCCAGCGCCGCCGAATCGGCGGGGACGTAGATGCGGACGCTCATGCGGCCTCCTTGGTCGTTGCCACCTTGGCGAGCAGCGTGTCGAAGCGGGCCGGCGTCACCCTGGCGTGGACGGCGTCGTTGATCATGATGGCGGGCGCGGTGGCGCACTGGCCGAGGCAATACACCGGCTCCAGCGCGAAGCCGCCGTCGGCGCTGTGTCCGTGCAGCTCGCATCCCAGCGCCTGGCGCGCATGGGACAGCAGGGCGTCGCCGCCCATGCTCTGGCACGCCTCGGCGCGGCAGACCTGCACCGTGCAGCGCGCCGGCGGCGTGGTCTTGAAGAAGTGGTAGAAGGTGATCACGCCATGCACTTCGGCGCGCGAAAGATTGAAGGCTTGCGCCAGGCCCTCGACCGCGTCGGGCGGAATGAAGCCGAGGCGGTCCTGGATCGCGTGCAGCACCGGCAGCAGTGCATCCTGGCCGAGCACGCCATGCTGCGCATGGAGCCCGAGGATCTCGCCGATGACGCGCGCTGCGTCGGTAGTGTCGTGTGATTGCATGGTGTCTCCATCTCTGCCTTGCATATGTTTATCGGAACATATATAACGGCTTTTATTTACTGCTCCGTCCAGAGTAGCACCCGTTTGAAGCACGTTCAATATGAAGGATTTTGCATATGATCAGAGTGGAGATCCGGCCCGACTGGATCGTGCGCGACGCCTCCGGCGAACCCACCGCGCTGCCGGCGCTGCTTGGCCTGCTGCTGGCGGTGAGCGAGCTCGGTTCGATCAGCAAGGCGGCCGCCGCGCGCGGCATGTCCTACCGCCACGCCTGGGGCCTGCTGCAGCAGTTTTCGCGGCAGTTCGGGGTGGACCTGGTCCACAAGGTGCGCGGCAAGGGCACGGTGCTGTCGCCCCTGGCCGAAAAACTGATGTGGGCCGACCGCCGCATCCATGCCCGCCTGACGCCCACGCTCGACAGCCTGGCCTCGGAACTGCAGCAGGAACTGGCGCGCGTGCTGGTCGCCGACACCCAGGTCGTGCGCATGACCGCCTCGCACGGCTTCGCGGTGGCGGCGCTGGTCAAGCAGCTCAACGAGCAGGGCGTCACGGTCGACATCAACTACCGCAGCAGCGGCGACGCGGTGGCGGCGCTGGCGCGCGGCGAGTGCGACCTGGCGGGCTTTCACTTGCCGGTGGGGGAATTCCAGCAGGCGGCGGCGGCCAAGTACCGACCGTGGCTCGATCCCGGACGCCACGCGCTGCTGCACCTCGCCTACCGCATGCAGGGGATCTTCGTCGCCAAGGGCAATCCGAAAGGCGTGACCGGGCTGGCCGACCTGGTGCGCCCGGATCTGCGCTTCGTCAACCGCCAGAAGGGTTCCGGCACGCGGGTGCTGCTCGAACTGCTGCTGGCCGACATGAAAGCCGACGCGGCCGCGCTCAACCGGTCCGGCACAGCCGAATTCACGCATGCGGCGGTGGCGGCCTACGTCGCCAGCGACATGGCCGACGTGGGTTTCGGCGTCGAGACGGCCGCGCGCCGCTTCGATCTGGACTTCATTCCGGTCATCCGCGAGCGGTACTTCCTGGCCTGCCATGCCGACGCACTGGACACGCCGCTCCTGAAGGCGGCGCAGGCGGCGATGGCGGGTGGCGCGTTCCGCGAAGTGCTGTCGGCACTGCCTGGCTACGATGGCGCCCTGAGCGGCGAGCGGCTCGATCTGCGCTTCCTGTTCCAGGAGTAGAAGCGGCCGTAGAAGCGGGCATGGAAGCGGGCATGGAAGCGGGCATGGAAGCGGGCATGGAAGCGGGCGCGGTATGATGCAACCCATCTCAACCGGGATCGAGGAGGCTTATGAACTGGATCGCTGACTGGCGCGTGCGCCGCGCGCTGCGACGTTCACGCTATCGCGAACAGCTGGCGCAGATCGCGCCGGCCCTGTGGCCCTACTGGCAGCGCGTCGCGCCGAATGAGTTTCCGGGAATGCCTGCCGACCGCCTGTTCTTCCACCGGGCCGCGACGGGGCTGATCGAATTTTTCGAGGCATCCACACGGCGCGGCAAGCCGTGCGCGCTGCCGTCGCTGGCCGCGGACTCGGTCTGGCATGCGTGGCTGCGCTGGGACGCCGACGACCTGGCCCGCTTTTGCCGGCGCCATTTCGGCGCCGCGATCGCGCACCTGCCGCAGGCGGGCCTCGGCGCCTCGGCCCTGGCGCAGACCTTGGTCGCCTGCCGCGCGCTGGAAGGGCGGCCTTCCCACGGCCCCGGCCTGCCGCCGCTGTTCGCGCTCGACGCCCGGCTGCGCATGCCGAACGGCCACGGCTACTGGATCGAGCATGGCGACATCGTGTACCGGCGTCTCGACGCGGCAGGCCGCAGGCAGGGGCAGGCGCGCGTGCACCCCGATCTTGCATTGCCGGCGCTGTTCGCCGCGGGGCTGGTCAGCGAAATGACTTACCTGGCGCTGTTGAAGAAACCGGGACCGGCGGCGCACGCTGGCGATGGCGGCGTTGCCATGCTCGATACTGCCGCCGGCGACGACGGCTGCGCCGATGGCGCCGGGAGCGGCTGCGGAGGCGGTGGCGGCGACTAGTTCCGGGCGCGGGTAAAAAAAAGGCCCGCGCGAGCGGGCCCTGGTCGTCGACGCGTCATGCCGCGACCGGCATGCCGGTCAGCGCATTCAGGCGAAGTTCTTGTTCACGAAATCCCAGTTCACGACGTTCCAGAACGCCTCCAGGAACTTGGCGCGCGCATTGCGGTAGTCGATGTAGTAGGCGTGTTCCCAGACGTCGGCGGTCAGCAGCGGCACGTCGCTGGTGGTCAGCGGGGTGCCGGCGCCGGTGGTGTTGACGATGTCGACGCTGCCGTCGGCCTTCTGCACCAGCCAGGTCCAGCCCGAGCCGAAGTTGCCCAGTGCCGACTTGTTGAACTCTTCCTTGAACTGGTCGAACGAACCCCATTTGGCGTTGATCGCGTCCAGCGCCTTGCCGGTCGGCGCGCCGCCGCCGTTCGGGCGCATGCAGTTCCAGAAGAAGGCGTGGTTCCAGACCTGGGCCGAATTGTTGAACACGCCGCCCGACGACTTCTTGATGATCTCTTCCAGGGACAGGTTCTCGAACTCGGTGCCCTTGATCATGTTGTTCAGGTTGGTCACATAGGTCTGGTGGTGCTTGCCATGGTGGTATTCCAGGGTCTCGGCCGAGATGTGCGGTTGCAGGGCGTCCTTGGCATACGGCAGTGGCGGCAGGGTGTGTTCCATGTGTGCGATTCCTTAGTGGTTGGGAAAGGTTGCTGTTCTTATAGCGCCGTTATTCTACGCAATCTGGAGCAAGGTTGCAGGCTTGCCCCACCATCAACGCCGGCAGCGTCTTCCCGCTCACTCCAGGACAGTCTGCACCTGGGCGACGCCGACCTCGGCGCTGCCGCCCGCGAGGCGCACCGTCAGGGTATCGCGGGCATGGATCTGGGCCGGATCGCGCACGACGTGCCCCTTGCCGTCGCGCACGATGGCATAGCCGCGTTCCAGCGTGCGTTGCGGGTTCAGCAATTCGAGCTGGGCCGCCAGGCCGGCCAGCGCATCGCGCTGCTGCTTGATGCGGTTGCCCAGGCTGGCATGCAGGTGGCGCCCGTCGGACAGCAGCTGGGCGCGCAGCGCCCGCATGTCGGGACGGTGGCGCGCCCAGCGCTGCTGGAGCTGGGCGAGCAGCAGGCCATGGCGGTTGGCCGGCAGCTTGACCGCATGCGTCATGGCGGTGGCCATGGACAGCAATTTGAGGCGCTGGTGGCCGATCTGGGCCGATGGGCTCAGCAGGCGGCGGCCGAGGTTGTCCAGGCCCTGGCTGGCGTCGTGCAGGCGGCGTTCCATGGCCCGTTGCAGGTCGAGGGCGTCGCCTTCGAGCGAGGCCAGCCAGTCGGCGCGCGGCGTGGCGGCCAGTTCGGCGGCCGCGGTCGGGGTGGCGGCGCGCACGTCGGCGGCGAAGTCGGCGATGGTGACGTCGGTTTCGTGGCCGACTCCGGAGATCACGGGAATCGCGCAGGCGTCGATCGCGCGCGCCACGCATTCCTCGTTGAAGCTCCACAAATCCTCGATCGAGCCGCCGCCGCGGCATACCAGCAGCACATCGACTTCAGCGCGGCGCGAGGCGGTCATGATGGCCTCGGCAATCTTGTCGGCCGCGAACTGGCCCTGGACCGGGGCCGGGTAGAGCACGATCCGCACATGCGGCGCACGCCGGCGCAGGGCGGTCAGCACGTCGCGCAGGGCGGCGGCCTGGGGGCTGGTGACGATGCCGATGCTGCGCGCGAACAGCGGCAGCGCACGCTTGCGGTCGGCGTCGAACAGGCCCTGCGCCGCCAGCTTTTCCTTCAGGCGCAGGAAAGCTTCATACAGTTGTCCGACGCCGGCGCGGCGGATCGCCTCGACATTGATCTGGTAATCGCCGCGCGCGCCGTACAGGGTCACCAGCGCGCGCACCTCGACCTTGTCGCCTTCGCGCGGGGTAAAGCCGGCCATCTGCGCGCGGCTGCGGAACATCACGGCGCGCACCTGGGCCGCGTCGTCCTTCAGCGTGAAATACCAGTGCCCGGAGGCGGCGCGGGTGAAGTTGGAGATCTCGCCGCCTATCCATACCAGCGGAAACGAGCGCTCCAGCAGGCGCGCCACCTGCTGGTTCAGCGCGGTGACGCTCAGGACGGCGGGTGCGGTGAAGGCGGGATCGGCCTCGTTCGGGGTGTGCATGGCGTGTGGGCAAAAAATTGGGAGAACGATCATTATCCATCCAGCGGCAAACCACAAGGGTTTTCCTTGCCGGTCCGGCCACCCGATCGGCTAATGTTGCTACTTTTCAATGCAATCTATTGAAATCGTATGATAATCAACGACTTACAGATGGGGTAATGGCATTTGAGAGCGATTTATCCACAAAAACTGTGGGGAACTCGGCCAGGTTGGCAGGCACTGCGCAGCGCTTGGGCAGGCTGCGTAGAATTGTTACAAATCAATGACTTAAGTCCATAGTCGGGGGCTTGATCACAACGTTGTCCACAGAATCTGTGCAAAGCTTCCGGCCGGTGCATGGACAAAACCACGGCATTGGCCGGGCGGGGAGCGAGAGCCGATCGGTTCGCAGCGCCTTGCCCGATTTTGTGGCAGGCGCGGATGAAGTCAATGAAATCAATGGCTTAAGATGGAAAGTGCCGGCTTCATCACACTGTTATCCACAAAAAATGTGCACATGACGAATATTGTGTGCATCGGCGATCGCCAAGCCGAACAAACAGGGCAGGATTGCGCTCTACAGCAGCGTTTATTGGCAAAAAATGCCTTATGCCTGTATTTTAGGCATGCCGATTTTCATGAGGTGAATCAAAGGCTTACTGTCACAAACGCGCCCTTGCTCACACTTTTGTCCACAAAAAATGTGCGAAACAAACGCCGAGCGGATGCAAAGTACAGGCGCATCGTGGTGCCTGCAATTTGAGCTCGACTATTAAATTCTGGTAAATCAACGACTTGGGCGCGTCCGGCCAGCCTTGCGCACAATTTTGTCCACAGAATATGTTCGCAACTACAGCATGTCAGAATGAAATTTGTTCGGCTAGATCCGGTTTGAGGCAAGTCATGAGGCTGCCATTTTCTTGCGCAGGCGCAGAAAGCCCTTACAAATCAAGCGACTTGTCTCACCTCGCGCCCATTGCGCACAATTTTATCCACAGAAGTTGTGAAGAACTCTACTTGCCGCTTCGCTGCCAACTTGCTACATTGCCGAATTGATCTTTTTCCTCTCAGGAGTATCTCTTGCTCGCCATTTTTCAAGCCGCAGGCTGGCCCATCTGGTTCCTGCTGGTCGCGTCGATCGTCGCCGTTGCCCTCATCGTCGAACGCCTGATCACCCTGCGCCGCGAGAAGATCCTGCCCCGCAACCTGCTCGATGAAGTCATCCGCGTCTACCGCAGCGGCAAGGTGACGCCCGACGTCGTCGACAAGCTCGAACAGAATTCGCCGCTCGGCACCGTGCTGGCCGCCGCGCTGCGCAACGTCGACGCGCCGCGCGACGTGATGAAGGAGTCGATCGAGGAGACCGGCCGCGGCGTGGCCCAGAACCTGGAACGCTTCCTCACCACCCTCGGCACCATCGCCTCGCTCGCGCCGCTGATGGGCCTGTTCGGCACGATCGTCGGCATGATCGAGATCTTCGGCGCAGCGACGCCGACCGGCAGCAACAACCCGGCCCAGCTGGCGCACGGCATCTCGGTCGCGCTGTACAACACCGGCTTCGGCATCGCGATCGCCATGCCGGCCCTGGTGTTCTACCGCCACTTCCGCAACCTGGTCGACACCTATGTCGTCGACATGGAACTGCAGGCGGTGAAGCTGGTCGACGTCGTCCACGGTGCCCGCAAATGATGGACTTTCGCCGCGGCCGCAAGCGCGAGGAACCGGAGATCAACCTGATCCCGTTCATCGACGTGCTGCTGGTGATCCTGATCTTCGTGATGGTCACGACCACTTACAGCAAGTTCACCGAGCTGCAGATCACCCTGCCGACCGCCGAGGCCGAGAAACAGCTTGCCAAGCCGTTCGAGATCAACGTCACCATCGACGCCAAGGGCAACTACACGGTCAACGGCACGCCGGTCGCCTTCAACAACGTGGCCGGCCTGGCCCAGGACATGAAGAATGCCGCGCGCACCCCCGACGGCCAGGTCGTGGCCAGCCCGGTGGTGATCGTCAATGCCGACCAGTTCGCGATGCACCAGATGGTGATCAATGTGCTGGAAGCGGCGCGCGTGGCCGGCTACGACAAGCTGACCTTCGCGGCCCAGACCGGCGCCGGCAAATAATCCCGCGGCGCGCTCGCGCGCGCCGATTTTTCCTCCCGCATGGCTTCCTCCCTCGAATCGACCCTGACCCGCGCCTGGCTCCGGCGCGGGCCGCTGGCCTGGGCATTGCTGCCGGCGGCGCTGCTGTTCCGCCTGCTATCCGGCCTGCGCCTGCTGCTGTTTCGCACCGGCCTGAAACGCGCCGAACGCCTGCCGGTGCCGGTGATCGTGGTCGGCAATATCTTCATTGGCGGCACCGGCAAGACGCCGCTGACGATCTGGCTGGTGCAAAGCCTGCGCGCGGCCGGCCTGACCCCGGGCGTGATCTCGCGCGGCCATGGCGGCCGGGAGGGCGCCGCGCTCGACGTCACCCCGCAGTCCGATCCGCGCACGGTGGGCGACGAACCGCTGCTGATCGCGGCCCGCGCCGGCTGCCCGGTCGTGGTCGGCCGCCGCCGGGTGGACGCGGGCAGACAACTGCTGCAGGCCCACCCCGAGGTCGACGTGCTGGTCGCCGACGACGGCCTGCAGCACTACGCGCTGGCGCGCGACGTCGAGATCGTGCTGTTCGACGGCCGCGGCGCCGGCAATGGCTGGCTGCTGCCGGCCGGCCCCTTGCGCGAGCCGCCGTCGCGCCGGCGCGATTTCACGGTGGTGAACGCGCCCGAGATCAGCCCGGCGCTGGCGCGCGCCGTGGGCGGACAGCCCTGGCGCATGCAACTGGCCGGCGACAGCGCCGAGCCGCTGCGGGGCGGCGCGCGCCTGCCGCTGGCCCGGCTGGCCGGCAAGCGCATCGTGGCGGCGGCCGGCATCGGCAACCCGGGCCGCTTCTTCGCCATGCTGCGCGCGGCCGGCTTGACGGTGGACGCGCTGCCGCTGCCCGACCACCACGACTTCCTGGACGACCCGTTCGCGGCGGTCGATGCCGATGTCATCCTGATCACCGAGAAGGATGCAGTAAAATGTCGGCAACTTGATCATCTAAAAGACGATCCACGCCTGTGGGTCGTGCCGGTCACCGCGCAGCTCGACCCTGCGCTGGCCGAACAAATCGTGGAGAAATGTCGTGGACGCTCGCTTGCTTGATATCCTGGTCTGCCCGCTGTGCAAGGGACCGCTTGAACTCGACAAAAAGGCGCAGGAACTGACCTGCCGCGCCGACCGCCTGGCCTACCCGATCCGCGACGGCATCCCGATCATGTGGGCCGACCAGGCGCGCAAGCTCGAGCCGGCATGACGGGTCACAGATGAACTTCACCGTCATTATCCCGGCGCGCCTGGCGTCGACCCGCCTGCCGAACAAGCCGCTGGCCGACCTGGGCGGCAAACCGATGGTGGTGCGCGTGGCCGAACGCGCGCGCGCGTCCGGCGCGACGCGCATCGTCGTCGCCACCGACCATGACGACATCGCTGGCGCCTGCGCCGCGCATGGCGTCAGCGCCGTGCTGACCCGCGCGGATCACCCGTCCGGCACCGACCGCATCGCCGAAGTGGCGCAGCTGCTGGGCCTGGGCGACGACGAGGTCGTGGTCAACCTGCAGGGGGACGAACCGCTGATCGATCCATCGCTGCTCGCGGCCTGCGCCGCCCGCATCGACGCCGATACGCCGATGGCGACCGCCGCGCATCCGATCCTGGACGCCGCCGAGGCGTTCAACCCGAACTTCGTCAAGGTCGTGCTCGACAAGCGGGGACGCGCGCTGTACTTCTCGCGCGCCACCATCCCGTGGCACCGCGACGCCTTCGCCGCGACCCGGGACGCGCTGCCGCTGGCGCAGTTTACCGGCCACGCGCCGCTGCGCCACATCGGGCTCTACGCCTACAGCAATGCCTTCCTGCAGGCCTATCCGAAGCTCGCCGTCTCGCCGCTCGAGGGCATCGAGGCGCTCGAACAGCTGCGCGTGCTGTGGCACGGCTATCCGATCGCCGTGCATGTCACACAGGACGCCCCGCCCGGCGGCGTCGACACGCCGGACGACCTGGCGCGGGTACGCCTGCATTTCACGTCTTGATGCGAACCACGGAGTAGTGAAGGGGACGTCTGCGCGGGATCAAGAAACCCGGCCGCAGGCCCCCCAAAAACTGGCTTGAAAGCCAACTTTTGTGGTAACTTCCGTGTCAAGGAAGTCTGTGCAGCATCAATATCATTCCACCATTCCCCACAATCTTTCATTATTTTCTAGAATCTCAGGAAACTCATGCGTCTCATTCTGTTAGGAGCACCCGGCGCCGGTAAGGGCACCCAGGCAAATTTCATCAAGGAAAAGTTCAATATTCCCCAGATCTCGACCGGCGACATGCTGCGCGCCGCGATCAAGGCCGGCACTGAACTCGGCCTGGCTGCGAAAAAGGTGATGGATGCCGGCCAACTGGTGTCGGACGACATCATCATCGGCCTGGTCAAGGAGCGCCTGAAGGATGCGGACTGCGCCAACGGTTACCTGTTCGACGGCTTCCCGCGCACCATCGCGCAGGCCGAGGCGATGAAGGACAGCGGCGTGGCCATCGACTATGTGCTCGAGATCGACGTTCCTGACGAAATGATCCTCGAGCGCATGACCGGCCGCCGCTCGCATCCGGCCTCGGGCCGCGTGTACCACGTCAAGTTCAACCCGCCCAAGACCGCCGGCGTCGACGACGTGACGGGCGAGCCGCTGGTCCAGCGCGACGACGACAAGGCCGAGACCGTGTCGAAGCGCCTCGAGGTCTACCACAACCAGACCGAAGTGCTGCTGGGCTACTACGGCAAGTGGGCCGAGTCGGGCCTGCCGGGCGCGCCGAAATACCGCAAGATCTCGGGCGTCGGCCCGGTCGAGCAGGTGCGGGACAACGCGTTCGCGGCGCTGTCCGAATAAGCCGGCTGCGGCAGCGACGAAAGCGGACCCGCGGGTCCGCTTTCGTCGTTTACGCTCACTGCGAACCGCTGTAATTATGTGAGCAATTGTTTCTCGTGCGCCGTGCGCAGGTTATCAAGACGATAATAGGTCATCGATCAAGTCAATACGGAGAGAGGTCTGCCATGAACCCGTCGAACACCATTCTTGCCGTCCTGCTCGCGACCGCCGCCTTCGGGGCCGCGGCCCAGACCACCGGCGCTGCCCCGGGCCAGCCGGCCACCGGCGCGACCTATCGCCCCTCGCTCGACGGCCAGCAGACCGCGACCCCGGCGCCGACGATCGACATGCGCCCCATGACCCAGGAAGAAAAAGCCACGGGGCGCCAGGAACCGTCGCGCCTGAAGGACATCGATCCGGCGACCCATCCGCAGCCGCAGAACGTGCGTCCGCAGCCAAGTCCGATCCCGCGTCCCCAGCAGGACAGCACGGCCGTCCAGCCGGGCGCGCGCATCACGCCACCCGCGCCGGCCGCCGCGCCGACCCCGGTCGGGCCGTCCTCGCGCCCGGTCGCCGGCTGCGTCGGCGCCACCTGCCTCGACGCCAGCGGCGCCACCACCTCCGGCCAGGTCGGCAATGCCAGCGTCAACAGCGAGGGCCGCCTGTGCAACCGCACCGGCAACTCGATGCAGTGCTTCTGACCGGATGCATGGTCGTCCCTCATGAAAGTTCGCTACAATGCTGGTTGACGTTAACGTAAACGTTAATACGCAGCAGCCAGAACTTTTATAAGGGACACACCATGCAAATCCAGAACAACGTCTTCATCGTCACCGGCGGCGCCTCGGGCCTCGGTGCGGCCACCGCGCGCATGCTGGCCGAGAACGGCGCGAAGGTCGTGATCGCCGACGTCCAGGAAGAAGCCGGCCGCGCGCTGGCAGGCGAGCTGGGCGGCCAGTTCGTCAAGTGCGACGTCACCCAGGAAGCCGACGGCAAGGCGGTGGTCGACGCCGCCGTTGCGCTGGGCACGCTGCGTGGCCTGGTCAACTGCGCCGGGGTGGCGCCGGCGGTGAAAACCGTCGGCAAGGACGGCCCGCATCCGCTGGACGTGTTCCAGCGCGCCGTCAACATCAACCTGGTCGGCACCTTCAATATGGCGCGCCTGGCGGCCGATGCCATGTCGAAGACCGGCGAGTCCGAATACGGCGAGCGCGGCGTCATCATCAATACCGCCTCGGTCGCGGCTTATGACGGCCAGATGGGGCAAGCTGCCTACGGCTCCTCCAAGGCCGCCGTGGCCGGCATGACCCTGCCGATGGCGCGCGACCTGGCGCGCAGCGGCATCCGCGTGATGACCATCGCACCCGGCATCTTCGAAACCCCGATGCTGATGAACATGCCGCAGGAAGTGCGCGATTCGCTCGGCAAGATGGTGCCGTTCCCGCCGCGCCTCGGCCTGCCGAAAGAGTATGCCCACCTGGCCAAGGCCATCATCGAGAACGTGATGCTCAACGGCGAGACGATTCGCCTCGACGGTGCGATCCGCATGCAGCCGAAGTAAAGGTCGATATAGCTGAGTCATTGTTCCTAAAGCAAGCCTGCGCGACATGAGGTAGCATGTCTCTCGATAGCGGGCGCGTCGCCGCAGTGCGTGTGGCGGCGCGCCCGTCTGCTTTTGGAGAATCGATTTGAAACATTTCAGCACGCTCGCACTCGGCCTGGCGCTCGCCGGCCTGTTCAGTCCACCCGTCCTGGCCCAGGATTCGCTGCAGGCCGCGCCGGAAGCGGCCAGCGGATTCCAGCAAAAGACCGGCTGGCCGGCCCAGAAATACATGGTGGCCGCGGCCAATCCGCTGGCGGTCGATGCCGGCTACCAGATCCTGCGCCGCGGCGGCAGCGCGATCGACGCCGCGATCGCCACCCAGATGGTGCTGACCCTGGTCGAGCCGCAATCGTCGGGCATCGGCGGCGGCGCGTTCATGGTCCATTACGACGGCAAGCAGACCCAGGCTTTCGACGGCCGCGAGACCGCGCCCAGCCGCGCCGACGAGCACCTGTTCGAGCGCCCGGACGGCACGCCCCTGAGCCGCACCGAAGGCGTGGTGGGCGGCCGCTCGGTCGGCGCGCCGGGTGTGCTGCGCATGCTCGAACTGGCCCATCGCCAGCACGGCAAGCTGGCCTGGAAGACGCTGTTCGAGCCGGCCATCCGTCTGGCCGAACAGGGGTTCGCGGTCAGCCCGCGCATGCACAAGATGCTGGCCGGCGAAACCCACCTGCGCAAGGACCCGGTGGCGTTCGCCTATTTCTACGACCGGGCCGGCCAGCCCTGGCCGGTCGGCCACATCCTCAGGAACCCGGCGCTGGCCAGGACCCTGCGCGAGATCGCCGACGGCGGCGCCGACGTGTTCTATACCGGCCGCATCGCGCGCGATATTGCAGAAAAAGTAGCGGGTCACCCGACCAATCCGGGCCTGCTCAGCGCGAAGGACATCGCCGACTACCGGCCCAGGGTGCGCACGCCCGTGTGCAGCGACTACCGCCGGTACACCGTGTGCGGCATGCCGCCGCCCTCGTCGGGCGGGATCGCCGTGGCCCAGATGCTGGGCATGTTCGAGACCTTCGACATGAAGGCGCTGGCCCCGAAGGACGGCGTGCCGGGTGCCGAGGCCGTGCACGTGTTCTCGGAAGTGGGCCGCCTGGCCTACGCCGACCGCAACCGCTATGCGGCCGACACCGACTTCGTGCCGCTGCCGGGCCGCGGCATCCCGAGCCTGGTCGACAAGGGCTACCTGAAGGCGCGCGCCGCCCTGGTCGGCGCGCGCTCGATGGGCGAGGCCAAGGCCGGCACGCCGCCCGGCATGGACGTCGCCTGGGGCACGGACAATGCGATCGAGACGCCGTCGACCTCGCACCTCTCGGTGGTCGACGCCAACGGCATGGGACTGGCGATGACGACCACCATCGAGGACGCCTTCGGTTCGCGCCAGATGGTCGATGGCTTCATGCTCAACAACCAGCTGACTGATTTCTCGTTCAGCGCGCGCGATGCCGACGGCCCGGTGGCCAACCGGGTCGAGGCCAACAAAAGGCCGCGCAGCGCCATGTCGCCCACCATCGTGTTCGAGAAGGACAGCGGCAGGCTGGTGCTGACGGTCGGCTCGCCCGGCGGCCCGGCCATCATCAACTACGTGGCCAAGGTGCTGGTCGGCACCCTGGACTGGGGCCTGAACGTGCAGCAGGCGATCGCGCTGCCCAATTTCGGCAGCCGCAACGGCCCGACCGAGCTGGAACGCGGGCGCTTCCCGCAAGCCACGCAAGACCTGCTGCGCGCGCGCGGCCATGCGATCCGGGTCAGCGACCAGACCTCGGGCCTGCACGGCATCGAGCGCATCGCGGTGCACGGGGTGCCGATGTGGTTCGGCGGCGCCGACCCGCGCCGCGAAGGGATTGCCAAAGGCGACTGAACAATAGCGGGGAAGCGACAGAACGGGACAATTTGTTGCGACCCCAGCCCCATATTTGCCTCAAGACAAGCAGAGTTTGCTAACCTGTCGCCGTGGAGAGCAAACAGAAAACCGGATTGATCCTGACGGGGGGAGGAGCGCGCGCCGCCTACCAGGCCGGGGTCCTGCATGCGATTTCGCGCATCCTGCAGGACGCCGGGCGGCCCGCCGCGTATTCTCCATTCGACATCATCTGCGGCACCTCGGCCGGCGCCCTCAACGCGACTGCGCTGGCTTGCCGCGCCGATAACTTCGCCAGCGGCGTGCGCGGCCTGCTGGCGGTGTGGGAAAACGTGGTCACCCACGCCGTCTACCGCGCCGATTCGCTGGCCGTGCTGCGTTCCGGCGCGCGCTGGCTGTCATTGCTGTCGTTCGGCTGGCTGCTGCGCAAATGGCGCGCCGCGCCGCCCCGTTCGCTGCTCGACAACACCCCGCTGGCCGGCCTGCTGCACCGCGCGCTCGACCTGCCGCGGCTGGACGCCAACCTGGAATCGGGCCGGCTGCACGCGCTGGCCATTACCGCATCCTCGTACAGCAGCGGCCACCACCTGACCTTCTACCAGAGCGCGGCCCGGGTCGAGCCATGGGTGCGCCACCAGCGCATGGCGATGGCGACCCAGATCGGGGTCGAGCACCTGCTGGCTTCGAGCGCCATCCCCTTCGTGTTCCCGGCGGTGCCGCTGTACCTGGCCGGGCACCGCGAGTTCTGCGGCGACGGCTCGATGCGCCAGTCGGCGCCGATCGCGCCGGCCATCCACCTCGGCGCCACCAAGGTGCTGGTGGTGGGCGCCGGCCGCATGAGCGAGCCGGCGTCGCTCGACCCCGGCCAGAGCGGCTACCCGAGCCTGGCCCAGGTGGCCGGCCATGCGCTGTCCTCGATCTTCCTCGACAGCCTGGCGGCCGACGTCGAGCGCCTGCAGCGGGTGAACCACACGCTGGCCCGCATTCCCGAGGAGGCGAGGGCCGCCATGCCGCTGCGCCGGGTCGAGCTGTTGACCATCGCGCCGTCCGAGCAGCTGGACGACATCGCCGCGCGCCACACGGCCAGCCTGCCGGCGCCGGTGCGCACCCTGCTGGGGGCCCTCGGCGCGCTCGAGTCGCGCGGCGCCGCGCTGGCGTCCTACCTGCTGTTCGAGGCCAGCTATACGCGCGAACTGATCCGCCTGGGCGAGCACGACACGCTGGCGCGGCGCGACGACGTGCTGGCCTTCTTCGCCCCATGAGCATGGCGCGCCTGTTCCTGACGATGCTGGCGCTGCTGGCGGCGCTGCAGGCGGCGCTGCCGGCGCGCGCGGCCGCGCCCGAGCCGACCCTGCGCTTCGAGCACCTGTCGGTGCAGCAGGGCCTGGCCCAGGAATCGATCCTGGCGATCGTGCAGGACCGCGACGGCTTCATGTGGTTCGGCACCCAGTCCGGGCTGTCGCGCTACGACGGCTACCGGTTCGTCAACTACCGCAGCGAGATCGGCAACCCGCGCAGCCTGGCCAGCAACTGGGTGCGGGTACTGCACCTCGATCGCCATGGCCGCATGTGGCTGGGCACCGACGGCGGCTTGAACCGCTACGATCCGGCCACCCGCAGCTTCACCCTGTACGCGCCGCAGGAGCCGACCCGGCGCGGCACCGGCAACCGCCAGATCAAGGCCATGATCGGAGACGGCCGCAACGGCCTGTGGATCGGCACCGCCGACGGCCTTCAGCACTTCGACATCGACACCGGCAAGTTCACGGTCTGGCACCATGTGCCGAACGACCCGCGCACCTTGCGCGACGACGGCATCGATGCGCTGGCGCTGGACGGCGACGGCCGGCTGTGGATCGGCACGGCGGCCGGCCTGGACAGCCTGGCGCCGGACCGCGAGACCGTCGAGCACCATGCCACCAGCCTGGACCGGCGTGCGCGACCGGTGCATGCGCTGCTGGTCGACGCCGAGCAGCGGCTCTGGATCGGCCGCTTCGGCGGGCTGGAACGGCGCGCGCTGCGCGGGCCCGACGCCGGCCGCGTGCGCCGCTTCGGGCCGGGCGACGGCATCGACGACTACTGGATCACCACCCTGTACCAGGACCCCGACGGCGCCGTCTGGGCCGGTTCGCACGACGATGGCCTGCTGCGCTGGCGCGCCGACGGCGAGCGCTTCGACGCCTTCCGCAATGTCGTCACCGACCGCCACAGCCTGGTCGACAACTACGTCTCGGCCCTGTACCGCGACCGGGTCGGCACCTTCTGGGCCGGCACCTGGTATGGCGGGGTGTCGCGGGTGGACCTGGGCAGCGGCGGCTTTGCGCGCCTGACCGCGCGACCGGGCGTGCCCGACTCGCTGGCCGACAACAAGGTGCGCGCCATGCTGCAGGACGGCGACCGGCTGTGGGTCGGTTCAGGCACCGCCTTGCACCGCTTCGATCCGCTGACCGGCCGGGCCGAGGTGTTCCGGCACAGGAAGGACGACCCCAACAGCCTGATCGACGTGCCGGCGGCGGCCATCGTGCGCGACCACGCCGGCCTGCTGTGGATCGGCAGCCGCTCCGGCGTCACCTCGTTCGATCCGGCCACGCGCGCCTTCCGTCGCCAGGCGCTGCCGGGCGACGCCGACGCCAACAATGTGCGCGCGATGCTGGTCGACCGCGCCGGCAACGTCTGGATCACCACCCGCGGCGGCATGCACCGGCTGGATCCGGCCACCCGCGCCGTGACCAGCTACCGCCACGATCCGTCGAAATTCACCAGCCTGTCGGACGACGTCGCCCGCCCGATGCTGGAAGACCGGCATGGCCGCTTCTGGGTCGGCACCTTCGCCGGCCTCGACCTGCTGGACCGCGCCAGCGGGCGCTTCCGCCATTTCAGGCACGACGACTTCGATCCGAACAGCATCAGCCACGACGAGGTGCACCACCTGATGGAAGACAGCCGCGGCGACATCTGGATCGGCACCGCGGTGGGCCTGAACCGCATGGCGACCGGCCCCGACGGCGCCCTGAGCTTCACCCGCTACACCACCCGCGACGGCCTGGTCGACGATGCGGTGGCCGCGATCGTGGAAGACCAGGACGGGCGCATCTGGGCCAGCACCTCGGCGGGGATCTCGAGCTTCGACCCGGCCAGCGGGCGCTGGCGCAGCTACACGGCGGCCGACGGCATCACCGAGGGCGCCTTCTTCGACGCCTCGGTGTTGAAGACGAGCGACGGCACCCTGTATTTCGGCGGCTTCAACGGCATCACGGCCTTCGACCCGCGCGCGATCCGCGACAACCGCATCCCGCCGCGCCCGGTGATCACCGGGCTGCAGGTGTACAACCGCCCGCTGGAGCAGGCGTTCCCCGGCCTGCTGCCGGGGCCGATCGAGAACGCCAGCGCCGTGACCCTGCCGGCCGACGCCGCCGTGCTGACCCTCGAGTTCGCGGCGCTGCACTACGCCGCGCCCGAGCGCAACAGGTTCGCCTACCGCCTGGACGGCTTCGACCAGGGCTGGGTGAACGCGGGCGCAGAGCAGCGCTTCGCCACCTATACCAACCTCGATCCCGGCACCTATGTGTTCCGGGTGCGCGCCGCCAACAAGGACGAGGTGTGGAGCGAGGACGTGGCGGCGCTGGCGCTGACCATCGAGCCGCCGCCCTGGGGCACGCCCTGGGCCCGGATCGGCATGATCCTGCTGCTGTGCGGGGCCGTCTATGGCGGCCTGCGCATGCGCTTCGCCGGCCTGCGGCGCCACAAGGAACGGCTGGAACACCAGGTCAGCGCGCGCACCGAACAGGTCGAGCAGCAGAACCGCATGCTCGAACAGCAGACCCAGGAATTGCGCGAGCAGGAGCGGCGCGGACGCCACCAGAGCAACGAGCTGGCGCGCGCCTACCGCGCATTGCAGGAGAACGAGGACGTCCTGCGCCAGGCCAAGGAGCGCGCCGAGGACGCGACGCGCCAGAAGTCCGAGTTCCTGGCCAATATGAGCCACGAGATGCGCACCCCGCTGGCCGGCGTGATCGGCATGCTCGGCTTCGCGCTGCGCGACCCGGCGCTCAGGGACAATACGCGCGAACAGATCCTGCGCGGCCAGGCCAACGCCGAGGCGCTGCTGGCGATCATCAACGACCTGCTCGATTTTTCGAAGATCGAGGCCGGCAAGCTGACCGTCGAACGGATCGACTTCGACCTGCACGCCAATATGCGCAACGTGGCCAGCCTGTTCCAGCAGCAGGCGGCCGGCCACAGCCTCGAATTCGAGGTCCGGGTCGAAGAGGACGTGCCGCGCTTCCTGGTGGGCGACCCGACCCGCGTGCGCCAGGTGCTGGTCAACCTGATCGGCAATGCCTTCAAGTTCACCCGGTCGGGCAGCGTGACGGTGCATGTCGAGTGCCGGCCGGACGACCAGGACCGCCCGCCGGGCATGCACATGATCCGCTTCACGGTGCGCGACACCGGCATCGGCATCCCGGCCGATGCGCTGCCGCGCCTGTTCAAGAAATTCGAGCAGGCCGATACCACCACCACGCGCCGCTACGGCGGCACCGGCCTGGGCCTGGCGATCTGCCGCCAGTTGGTGGAGCTGATGGGCGGCGCCATCGGCGTCAACAGCGAGGAAGGCAAGGGCAGCGTGTTCAGCGTGCTGCTGCCGCTGCCTGACGGCGTCGAGCCTGCCCACGTGGAGCACGCGCCGCGCGCGCCGCACAGCCATCGCCTGCGGATCCTGTGCGCCGAGGACTTTCCGACCAACCAGATCATCGCGCGCCTGATGGTCGAGGAGATGGGCCACGAGATCGACATCGTCGACAACGGCATGGAAGCGGTGGCGGCCTGCGCCCGCAGGCGCTACGACCTGGTGCTGATGGACGGCCGCATGCCCGAGATGGACGGCGCCAGCGCCACCCGCCTGATCCGGGCCGGCGGCCCGCCGGAGCGGCCGGTGCTCGACCAGCACGTGATGATCGTGGCGCTGACCGCCAACGCCACCGACGAGGACCGCACGCGCTACCTGGCCTGCGGGATGGATGCCTTCCTGACCAAGCCGATCGACGAGGCGGCGCTGCACACGCAGCTGGCGCGCGCGATCGAGCGCCAGCTGCAGCGCGGCGTGCCGCTCGACCCGATGCCGGCGCCGCGCGAATTCGACAGCCGCGCCCAGGCGGTGGCGGCGCTGGATGCGATGTTCGATGTGACCTTCGATGTGACCTTCGACGAGGCGCGGGGAGCGCGCGGCGCGCAGGAGGCCGCGGCCCTGCCGGCGGCGCCGGCCCGGGCGCATGGCGCGGCGCTGGCGGCGCGCCTGCGGGCCGCCTTCGGCGCCGACCTGCCGCGCCGCCGGCGCGAGCTGGCGGCGGCGGTCGCGTCAAGCGACCTGGATGCGGCCGGCCGTATCCTGCACGGCCTGCGCGGCAGCGCCGGCCACCTGGACGAGCCGGCGCTCGCGGCCCTGTGTGGCGAGCTGGAAACGGCGGCCGACGCCGGCGACCACGCGCGCCTGCGCGCCGGCCTGCCGCAGCTGCATGCGCTGCTGGACGCCTTCCAGGCGCACTAAACCGGTGACGCCTGCCTATAATGCAGGTCTTGACTGAACTGGCGGAGAGTTGATGAAGGTGCTGGTAGTGGACGACGACATCGTGGCGCGCATGATGCTGATGCATCTGGTCGACAGTTGCGGCAGCCATGCGATCCTGGAAGCGGAAGACGGAGCCGACGCCTGGCGTCAGCTGGAAGCCGGCCTGCGGCCCGCGATCGTGTTCTGCGACCTGCGCATGCCGCATATGTCGGGCCTGGAGCTGCTGCAGCGGGTGCGCGCCGGCGCGGCGACGGCGCAGCTGCCGTTCGTACTGGTCTCGGCGGCGTCGGACGGCGCCACGCAGGGCGAGGCGGCGGCGCTGGGCGCCAGCGGCTACATCGTCAAGCCGTTCCGCCAGGAAGACGTGCGGGCCCAGTTCGAGCGCCTGTTTCCCGCGGCCGCGGCGGCGCACGAGACGCCGGACGAAGCCCCGCACGAGGTCGCGCGCCGGCTCGGCATCGACCATGCGCGCCTGCGCCTCTACCTCGACGGGCTGGCGCGCCAGTTGCAGATGGCCATGCGCGAACCGCCGGCTGGCGACGAGGGCGCGCAGGCGCGCCTGCACCGCCTGCGCGAAGGCTGCAAGACGCTTGGCCTGTACGGCGCCGCGGCCGCCCTGGAGGCAGCGGCCGGCGCCGCGGCCCCGGCGCCCGCCGAGGTGGCGGCGGCGCTGGCGAGCGCCAGCGCGGCGGTCGCACGCCAGGCCGACCGCGCGGCGAACGGTTGACCGCGAGACGGGCGGGCGCAAGGGGCGACACGCGGGCGGGCCGCGAATCCGCTTGCCCATGGTTTGCTTTAGATTTAAAGTATCCCTTGTTGCCTGAGCAATCAATCCAGTCGTCGCCTCTCTGCCGGGATCCTTCATGAACGACGCCACCTTCGCAACGCTGTCCCCGTCCGGCCACACGGACGGCTTCGCCCGCGCCAACCTGCCGCCGCGGCAGGAATGGCCCGACTTCCTGTTCGACCTGCCCGAACTGCAGTATCCGCCGCGCATGAACTGCGTCGCCGAACTGCTCGACAGCGCCGTCAAGCGCGGCTGGGGCGGGCGCACGGCGCTGGTCGGCGCGCGCGAGCGGCTGGATTATGCCGAGCTGCTGGCGCGCGTCGACCGCATCGCCCACGTGCTGCGCGACGAGCTGGGCCTGGTCACCGGCAACAGGGTGCTGGTGCGCGGCGCCAACTGCCCGGCGATGGCGGCCTGCGTCCTGGGGGTGATCAAGGCCGGCTGCATCGCGGTGCCGACCATGCCGCTGCTGCGCGCGCGCGAACTGCAGGCGATCGCCGACAAGGCGCGCGTGAACGCGGTGCTGTGCGCCGCAGCGCTGGTGGGCGAGCTCGAGGCGCTGGACCTGGCGGCGCCGGTGGTGGTGTTCGACGATCCTGCACCAGACGCGCTGGAGGCCCGCATGGCGCGCCACGGCGCGCCGTTCGCCGCCGCCGACACGTCGGCCGACGACGTCTGCCTGATCAGCTTCACGTCCGGCACCACCGGCATCCCGAAAGGGACCATGCATTTCCACCGCGACGTGCTGGCGATCTGCGACTGCTTCCCGCGCCACATCCTGCGTTCGCAGGCCAGCGACGTCTTCATCGGCACGCCGCCGCTGGCGTTTACCTTCGGCCTGGGCGGCTTGCTGCTGTTTCCGCTGCGCGTGGGCGCCGCCGGCGTGCTGATCGAAAAACTCAGCCCCGACGCGCTGCTGGCGGCGATCGCCGGGCACCGCGCCACCGTGTGCTTCACGGCCCCGACCTTCTACCGGCAGATGGCGGCCCAGGCCGGCCGCTTCGACCTGACGAGCCTGCGCGCCAGCGTATCGGCCGGCGAGGCGCTGCCGGTGGCGACGCGCACGGCCTGGCAAGAGGCGACCGGGCTGGCCATGATCGACGGCATCGGCGCGACCGAACTGCTGCACATCTTCATCTCGAGCGCGGGCGACGACGCCAGGCCCGGCGCCACCGGCAAGCCGGTGCCGGGCTACCAGGCCTGCATCCTCGACGCCCAGGGCCGGCCGGTCGGGCCGGGCGTGATCGGCCGGCTGGCGGTGAAGGGGCCGACCGGTTGCCGCTACCTGGCCGACGAGCGCCAGCGCGACTATGTGCACGACGGCTGGAACCTGACGGGCGACGCCTACGAGATGGACGCCGACGGCTATTTCCACTATCGCTCGCGCCTCGATGACATGATCATCTCGGCCGGCTACAACATCGCCGGCGCCGAGGTCGAGGAAGCGCTGCTGCGCCATCCGGCGGTGGCCGAATGCGCGGTGGTGGGGCGGGCCGACCCCGAGCGCGGGCAGCTGGTCGAGGCGCATGTCGTGTTGCGCGGCGATCGCGTCGGATCGGACGCATTGGCGCAGCAGTTGCAAGAATTCGTGAAGGGCCAGATCGCGCCTTATAAATACCCGCGCGCGATTCTGTTCAAGGAACGGCTGCCGCGCACCGAAACCGGTAAACTGCAACGGTTTAAATTACGCACTGAAGCGGTTTGAGGACTTGCATGGATGACGACAGGCGCACGAGGATGGCCGACGAGGATGCGGCCGGGCTGGACCTGGAAAGCCGCCTGACGGACCAGCATCACCAGTCCCTGCGGCTGTGGCTGCGCATGCTGTCGTGCACGACCCGGATCGAGAACGAGATCCGCAGCCGCCTGCGCACCACCTTCGGGATCACCTTGCCGCGCTTCGACCTGATGGCGCAGCTGGAGCGGCATCCCGACGGCCTGCGCATGGGGGAACTGTCGCGGCGCATGATGGTCACCGGCGGGAACATCACCGGAATCACCGACCAGCTCGAGCGCGAGGAGCTGGTGGTGAGGGTGCAGGATGCGCGGGACCGGCGGGCTTCTGCGGTCAAGCTGACGCAGGCCGGACGCAAGGCCTTCGCCGAGATGGCGGCGGTGCACGAGCGCTGGATCGAGGAGATGCTGGCGGATGTGCCGGGCGAGGACAAGGCGGACATGAGCGCCTTGTTGTCGACCATGAAGCGCAAGCTGCGGGTGGACGACGGCGTCCAGGCGCGCCTGGATGCGCCCGGCGGAGCGCATCCGGTGGGGCGCCGCGGCGCAAGGACATGAGGGTGGGTGGCATGCCGGCGCCACGAGCAAGCAGGTGCGCGCGTCAGGCTCGAGCGGCAGAAATGACAACCGCTGTACGGGGCTGGTACAATGCGCGTCGCGTGTCGCCATCGTACAATGGATAGTACAAGCCCCTCCTAAGGGTTAGATGCAGGTTCGATTCCTGCTGGCGATACCATTCCTCCTGGGCACGCATGCCGTGCAGGCAGTCCGGTCGGCTTCGACCGCCGGACGTCGGGAAACGACGAGAATTGGCGTTGTGATCGCATCCAGTCGGTACAATGTGCGCCTTACTCAATCAACTCACGCTTTCGCCCGCATCAGCGACCACCTCGCGCGCCGGGCCGCACATCGACTATGGCTGTTATTTCCCTCACTTCCGCGCAACTGGCCTTCGGCCATGTCCCGCTGCTCGACCACGCCGACTTTTCGCTCGAAACCGGCGAGCGCGTCGGTCTCATCGGCCGTAACGGCACCGGCAAGTCCTCGCTCCTGAAGATCATCTCGGGCCGCTCGAAACTCGACGACGGCCTGCTGGTCATGCAGCAGGGGGTGAGCATCGCCTATGTTGAACAGGAACCGGTCTTCGACCCGGCGATGACGGTGTTCGAAGTGGTCGCGCTCGGCATGGGCGACCAGCAGGCGATGCTGACCGAATACGAAGAACTGACCGGCAAGTTCGGCCAGGGCGACGACGATGCCTTGATGGAGCGCATGCACGTGCTGCAGACGAGGCTGGACGCCACCGACGGCTGGAACCTGGCCAACAAGGTCGAGACCACGCTGGGCCGCCTGAACCTGGCCGGCGACGCGACGATGGGCACGCTCTCCGGCGGCATGCAGAAGCGCGTGGCGCTGGCCGTGGCCCTGGTGTCCGCCCCGGACGTGCTGCTGCTCGACGAACCGACCAACCACCTGGACTTTACTTCGATCAAGTGGCTCGAGAGCCTGCTGCGCGAATTCCGCGGTTCGATCCTGTTCATCACCCACGACCGCAGCTTCCTCGACAACGTCGCCACCCGCATCATCGAACTCGACCGCGGCAAGCTGCTGTCGTTCCCCGGCAATTTCACGACGTACCAGGAACGCAAGCGCGAACTGCTGGCCAATGAAGAGGTCGAGAACGCCAAGTTCGACAAATTCCTGGCGCAAGAAGAGGTGTGGATACGCAAGGGTGTCCAGGCACGCCGTACCCGCGACGAAGGCCGCGTGCGCCGTCTGGAAGCGCTGCGCGTGCAGCGCGCCGCGCGCCGCGAGCAGCAGGGCCAGATCAAGCTCGACGTCGCCACCGGCGAGCGCTCGGGCAAGATCGTCGCCGACCTCGAAGGCGTGTCGAAGCGCTATGGCGACAAGGTGATCGTCGACCATTTCACCGGCACCATCATGCGTGGCGACAAGGTCGGCCTGATCGGCCCGAACGGCGCCGGCAAGACGACCCTGCTCAAGATTATCCTGGGCGAGGAAACCGCCGACAACGGCGCCGTGCGCCTCGGCACCAAGTTGAACGTGGCGTATTTCGACCAGATGCGCACCCAGCTCAACGAAGAGGCGAGCCTGGCCGACACCATCGCGCCCGGCAGCGACTGGGTCGAGATCAACGGCCAGCGCAAGCACGTCATGACTTACCTGAACGACTTCCTGTTTTCACCGGAACGGGCGCGCTCGCCGGTCAAGTCGCTGTCGGGTGGCGAGCGCAACCGCCTGCTGCTGGCGCGCCTGTTCGCCAAGCCGGCCAACTGCCTGGTGCTGGACGAGCCGACCAACGACCTCGACATCGATACCCTTGAACTGCTGGAAGAATTGCTGGAGGAGTACACCGGCACCGTCTTCCTGGTCAGCCATGACCGTACCTTCCTGGACAATGTCGTGACCCAGGTCATCGTGGCCGAGGGTGGCGGCAAGTGGCGCGAGTATGTCGGCGGCTATACCGACTGGGAACGCGTGAAGGCGGCGGCCCCGGCGGTCCAGGCGCCGGCGCCGAGCGCGGCCAAGGCCGGCGCCGCCAAGGCCGAAGAAGCGGCGCCGGCGCAGGGCGCCGGCAAGAAGGCCAAGCTGAGCTACAAGGAACAGCGCGAGCTGGAAGAATTGCCGCAGCTGATCGCCACGCTCGAGGACGAGCAGTCGGCGATCACCCAGCAGCTCAACGCGCCCGACTTCTACAAGACGAACCCGGCCGACGCCAAGCGCATCAATGCGCGCTACGCCGAGATCGAAGACCTGCTGCTCGATGCGCTGGACCGCTGGGAGCGCATCGAGGCGCGCGCCCGGGGCGAATAGGCGGCGCCTGCCGCATGATCGAGGGCGTGGAGAGATGACCGACCCCCAGGACCGGCGCCCCGTTGCGCCATCGGCCGCGCTCGCGGCCGGCGAGCCCTTGCTGAACCGCGCCGCCTGGGCGCGGATCCTGCCATTCGGCGCCTATATTTTCTTCATTGTCCTCGGCGACGTGCTCGAACGGCTCGGCGTCGGCCGCGCCGAGCTGCGCTGGCTGTACCCGGTCCAGGTCGGCGCCGTGCTGGCGCTGCTGGTCGCATTCTGGGATGGTTACGAGGAACTGCAGCGCTTCGCGCTGTCGTGGTCGCAGGCGCTGGCCGCCATCGTCTCGGGCATCGCGGTGCTGGTCTTGTGGGTCAATCTCGACGCGCCCTGGATGACGATCGGCAGCGCCCCCGGCTACGATCCGCGCACGAACGGCGAGATCGACTGGCTGCTGGCCGCGATCCGCATCGCCGGCGCCGCCCTGGTCGTGCCCGTGATGGAAGAACTGTTCTGGCGCTCTTTCTTGATGCGCTGGATCGAACGCAGCGATTTCAACCTGCTCGATCCGGCGCGCATCGGCTTCAAGGCGTTCGTGATTCCATGCCTGCTGTTCGGATTCGAACACACCCTCTGGCTGGCCGGGTTGGTGGCGGGCGTCGCCTATGGCTTGCTGTATATGTGGCACCGCAAGCTGTGGTCGCCGATACTGGCCCACGCTGTCACCAATGGATTGCTGGGCGTCTGGGTACTGCATACCGGAGGCTGGCAGTTCTGGTGATTCCTTCGGCGCAGCATCAATGGGAACACAGCGGACATGCCTCGCAATAACTATCCCCCGCGAACAGCCACCGGCTCCCGGCCTCGCTGCGCCGCCTCCACGAGGAAAGCTGAACGACCCGTCCGGTTGCGGTCCGGGGCACTTGGGCGTCGCCATCGCCGGCCTGGCGCGCCGGCACGCCGCTGGCCGTGGGCCTGCGCCGTACCGATGCCGCCGGTCTCGACGCACGATGTGAAATGCTGAACAGAGAGGGCGGCGCAAACAGTCCAGAATGGCAGGTGTCGACCCGGACGGCGCATGCATGGCAGCAGGCGGCGTCCCCCCACGTTGGAGAACCACATGAAGAGCTCGCCCCAGAACGTCCAAGCGTCCATCCCTTCGTTCACCCCGAGGCGGGCGGCGTGCGCGGCCGTGGTGCTGGCCGGCCTGGCGCTGGCGGGATGCCAGGACAAACCAGCGGCCGAGGCCAGGCCCGGCCAGGCAGTGGCCAGCGTGAATGGCGAAGACATCACGATCCGGCAGCTCGACGAAGAAATGCAGCGCGCCGGCGTGACGGCTGCCCAGCCGGAGGCCGGTCGCAAGCAATTGCTGCAAGCCCTGATTGACCGGGAACTGCTGGAGAGCGAAGCGGTGAAGGAAAAGATCGACCGCGACCCCAGGGTGGAGCAGGCGATCGCGCGCGCGCGTTCCCTGATCATCGCCCAGGCGTATATGCAAAAGGCGGTGGGCGACGTCGCCCGTCCGACCCAGGCCGAGATCGAAGATTACTTCAACAGGCATCCGCAATTCTTCGCCAACCGCCGCCAGTTCGCGATGAACCAGCTGGTGTTGCCGGCCTCGGCCGTGACACCGGAACTGCGCGCCGCCGCCGACAAGGCCAGGTCGCTCGAAGAAGCGGCGGCCTTCCTCGATACGCGCCAAGTCGCCTACGGCCGCGCCCAGGTCACGCGCAGCACTGCCGACCTGAAACCCGAGCTGGCAGCGAGGCTGCTGGCGATGCCCAAGGGCCGGCTATTGCTGGTGCAGGAGGGGCAGCGCGCGCTCCTGATCGCGATCGACGCGGTGCGCGATGCGCCGGTCTCGCTCGACGTCGCCGCGCCGCAGATCGCGCAATACCTGGCCAACCGCAAGAACAAGGAACGCGCCCAGGCCGAGATCCAGCGCCTGCGCGCGACCGCCAGGATCGACTACCTGGACCAGAACCTGGCGCCCGACGCCGCCACGCCCGGCGCGCTGCCGACCGCGGCGCCAGCTGCGCCCTTTGCGGGCGACGGCAGGATCGGCCCGGCGGGCGATGGCGACGGCGCCGCCGGCGAGGCCGCCCTCGATTAGGATGTTCCAGCGACCTTCGCAGCCGGAGGGCGACCGAAGCAACGCTGGAGGTGGCCGTACCGTGTGACTTCAGAACGTGATCTTGATTTCGCGCGCGCTGAACGTCGCTACGCCGTGGTGCACGGCTTCGATATTGTTACCGTCAGGATCGATCACGAAGGCGCCGTAGTAGCCGGGGTGGTAGGGCCGTTCGCCCGGCGCGCCATTGTCCTTGCCGCCGGCGGCCAGCGCCGCGTGGTAGAAGGCGTCGACCATGGTGCGGTCGCGTGCCTGGAAAGCCAGGTGATGGCGGCCGGTCAACTGCCCCTGCGCCGCGTCGCTGTCGGCCGTCGAGATGAACAATTCGTCGGCCCACAGGTAATCGTCGCCCGAACCGCCCAGCGGAATGCCCAGCACCTCGAACACGGCCGTATAGAACTTGCGCGCAGCGGGCAGGTCGCGCACCACCAGCTGGATGTGGTCGATCAGGCGTCCGCGGTAGATCTCCATCGTTTCCATTCGGGTTCTCCTCGTCAGGTTGGCTGAGGGGCCGATTATACGAAAGCATGCCCCGGCGCGGCACGTCGATCCGCCAGCCCACTGTCGAGCGTGGCGACACGCATCTTGCCTGGATGGCATGATTCCCCCCGTGGATGCGTGGTTAGAAATGGAGGGGGAGCAAGTGTGGTGGAGAGAAAGCTGGCTGACGATCCAGCGTGAATTTTCCGACCTGGGCAATGCCGAGGACGTGACCGTCATCGTCGTGCGCCTGCTGGTGGCGGCCCTGGTGGGCGGCATGCTGGGCTACGAGCGCGAAACGGTGGGCGCCTCGGCCGGCCTGCGCACCCATATGCTGGTCTCGGTCGGCTCGGCCCTGTTCGTGCTGATCCCGCTGCAGGCCGGCATGGAAGTGTCCGACCTGTCGCGCGTGCTGCAGGGCGTCACCGCCGGCATCGGCTTCCTGGGCGCCGGCGCCATCCTCAAGCAGAAGGAGCAGAACGACATCAAGGGCCTGACCACCGCGGCCAGCGTCTGGATGACGGCCGCCATCGGCGTCGCCGCCGGCATGGGGCGCGAAGCGACGGCCATCCTCAGCGCGCTGTTCGGCCTGGTGATCCTGTCCATCCTGCGCACGCCGGCCAAGAAAGTCGGCGAGTACTGCAGGGAAGAGGGCGGCGCGGACGGCAAGGCCAACCGCGACAGCGGGCGCTAGCGCTCCAATGCGCCCGCGGCGGCGCACCATCTGCGACAGGCGATGGGCGTCGAGGCCGGGCTGTTCGACCGCCGCCGGATCGCGCCGAGCCTCGACGGCGACGCGCCGTCGGATGATTGAATCGTGCGCGAGATTCGACAATATGCCATGTATGATCGTAAATATTGCCCCTTTACCAATTGCATGAAGCGGCGAGCAGGCTGTCGACACATTCCTGGAGCAGATTGCGAATGAAAACGGCGCCGCCACGCGTGCTGACGGTCGGAAGGGCGCCCGGTGTCGCCGCTACGCGCAAGAGGATGCCGGGCCGCTTCCTGTTCCTGGGCCGCATCGAGCCGGCCCAGGGCGCCGGTGAACTGCTGCACGCCTGTGCGGCGCCGTTGAACGACGCGACGCGACCGGTGGTGTGCGGGCTGGCCGGACTGTACGCGCCATTGCTTGAAGAAAGAGCGCAACGCTATCGACGAAATACGGGGAAGGAAGCTTGATGAACGCAACAGTACGCATGGCGTGGCTCGTCAACCGGCTGCGCTGCATGTCGGTTCCTGAAATGGCCTACCGCCTGCGCCAGGCGGCGGCGATCGGCCTGGCCCGGCGCACGCCGGGCCGCACGCCGCCGCCGCTGCCGCGCGCGCTCACCCTGGACGTGCGCGGGGCGCCCGCGCTCGAGCGGCGCGAGATCGAGGCGCTGCTGCTCGACGCCGAACGCATCGAGGCCGGCCACGTGGTGCTGTTCGGCGAGCGCCGCTTCGACGTCGGCGTGCCGACCGCCTGGAACCGCGATCCCGAGACCGGGGTCGTGGCGCCGCCGCTGTACCGCGGCGACATCGCGGTCGAAGACCGCGAACTGGTGGGCGACATCAAGCATGTGTGGGAGCTGAACCGCCATCTGCACCTGGTGACCCTGGCCCAGGCCTGGGCCTTGACGGGCGAGCGGCGCTGGCTGCAGGCCCTGGCCTCGAACCTGCGCAGCTGGTTCGAGGCCTGCCCGCCGCTGACCGGCCCCAACTGGACCAGCCCGATGGAGCTGGGCATCCGCCTGGTCAACTGGAGCCTGGTCTGGCAACTGGTGGGCGGCGAGCGCAGCGCCCTGTTCGAGGGCGACGCCGGCCGTCGCCTGCATGCCGACTGGCTGGACAGCATCCACGCCCACTGCCGCACCATCGCGCGCCACCTGTCGCGCCACTCGTCGGCCAACAACCACCTGATCGGCGAACTGGCCGGCCTGTACGCCGGCGCCGTCACCTGGCCGTGCTGGAAGGAATCGAAGGACTGGGAAGCCCAGGCCAGGGACGAACTGGAGCAGGAAGCCCAGGCCCAGTTCTCGCGCGACGGCGTCAACCGCGAGCAGGCGTTCGGCTACCACATGTTTTCCAGCGAATTCCTGTTCGTGGCCGGCTTGCTGGGCCAGGCCAGCAATCAGTCCTTTTCGCGCAGCTACTGGGCCGTGCTGCAGCGCGCGCTGCGCTTCCTGCGTTCGGTGCGCGACGTCGGCGGCGGGCTGCCGATGGTGGGCGACGCCGACGATGGGTGCGTGTTCCGCCTGCACGCCGGCAGCGGCCCCGGCCATGCAGGGCCGGACCGCGCGGCGCAATTGCTGGCGCTGGGCGACACCGTATTCGGCGGCCAGCCCGATCATCACCCGGGCGTACGCTGGCTGCTGCATGCGCTGCCGGGGCCGCGGCCGGAGTGCGATCCGCACGAGATCGATACCGGCTGGTCCTTCCCCGATGGCGGTTACTTATTGTTCGGCAACCATTTCGGCGAGGCGAACGAGATCAAGGGCATGCTCGACTGCGGCCCGCTGGGCTACCTCGGCATCGCCGCCCACGGCCACGCCGATGCGCTGTCCCTGACCCTGACGGTGGCCGGCGAGGCCTGCCTGGTCGATCCTGGCACCTATTCTTACTGGCAAGACCAGAAGTGGCGCGATTATTTCCGCGGTACCTCCGCCCACAATACGGTGCGCATCGACGGCCTCGACCAGTCGGTATCGGGCGGGCGCTTCATGTGGCTGCGCAAGGCGCGCGCCAGCATCGAGCGCATGCCGGCCTCGCACCACGAGTTCGACTTCCGCGGCTCGCACGACGGCTATGCGCGCCTGCCCGACCCGGTGCTGCACCTGCGCAGCGTCCGCTTCGACGGCGCCAGCAATACGCTCACCGTGCGCGACGAGGTGGCGGCGAAAAAAGCGCACAAGGTCGAGACCTTCTGGCACTTTGCGCCCGGCCTCGACGTGCGCCTGACCAGCCACGGCCTGTCGGTGCGCGGCAAGCGCTTCGTGCTGCAGATGCAGGCCAGCGGGGACGACCTGCACCTGGAACTGGTGCGCGGCGCCGAGAACCCGCCGCTGGGCTGGCATTCCGCCGCCTATGAATCGAAAGAGCCGTGCGAGGTGCTGCGGATCACGACCGTATCGTCCGCCGTTCCCATCGACTGCCGGTTTACAATCACTTTTATCGATGACAAATAATTAATATTGGGAAACTGCAGGCTCCGCACCGGAGGCGGCATGGAAACGAATCGGCAGATCACGCTGTTTGGTTGTAATATAGCTAACGTTTCGATGAAAAAGACCTTCAGGCGGTCGAGGGTGTCGTCGCCAGCGGGCGGCCGCACCGGCAGGTGGTGGCCTATGCCCGCAAGCCGGTCGAGGCCAGCCGCGACGAAGAATTGCGCCGCTTCATCAATCCCTGCGCGGGCCCTGTCCGGGACGATTTCCCGGCGCCTGCCAGGCCGGGATGCGCAAGCCGTTCGCGATGGGGATCGACGGTCGCCTCGACGTCGCGACCGGCCGCGTCAGGCGGGCGCCGGGCTGGATGCAGGGAGCGGGGCGCGAGTGGTCCTACCGCTTCCTGCACGCGCCGCGCCGGATGCTCCGGCGCCATTTTATCGACGATAGGGCATTTCGCTGGCCGCCGATCAAGGGAGCGGCCAGGGGCAGGTAAGGGCGCCTCGAACACCGCCGCGACACTGCAAGGCGCGGCAGGTTTGTTGCGGTGCCGTAAGCAATAACATCATTCAATAGAGAGCGAAAGACATGAAGATCCTGGTTACTGGCGGCGTGGGCTACATCGGTTCGCATACCGTCGTCGAACTGCAGAATGCCGGGCATGACGTGGTCGTGGTCGACAACCTGTCCAACGCGCGGCAGTCGGTGTGCGACCGCGTGCAGCGCATCACCGGCAAGCCGTTCGCCTTCGTGCAGGCCGACATCCGCGACCGCGCTGCCATGGAAGCCGCGTTCGCCGCCCACAAGCCCGAGGCGGTGATCCACTTCGCCGGCCTGAAGGCGGTGGGCGAATCGGTGGCGCAGCCGCTGCGCTACTACGACAACAACGTCACGGGCAGCGTGGTGCTGTTCGAGACCATGGCCAAGTTCGGTTGCAAGTCGCTGGTGTTCTCGTCCTCGGCCACCGTCTACGGCGATCCGGCCTCGGTGCCGATCCGCGAGGATTTCCCGCTGTCGGCCACCAATCCCTATGGCCGCAGCAAGCTGATGATCGAAGACATCCTGCGCGACCTGTCCAAGGCCGAGCCCGACTGGCGCATCGCGCTGCTGCGCTACTTCAATCCGGTCGGCGCCCATCAAAGCGGGCTGATCGGCGAAGAGCCGAGCGGCATCCCCAACAACCTCGTGCCTTATATCGCGCAGGTGGCCAATGGCCAGCGCGAAAAACTGTCGGTGTTCGGCGGCGACTACGACACGCCGGACGGCACCGGCCTGCGCGACTACATCCACGTGGTGGATCTCGCCATCGGCCACGTCAAGACCCTGGACCGCCTGAACAAGGGCCCGGGCATCGTCACCTACAACCTCGGCACGGGCCGGGGCAATAGTGTATTGGAAATGGTGCGCGCCTTCGAAGCGGCCAGCGGGCGATCCGTCGCCTACCAGATCGTCGACCGCCGCCCCGGCGACGTGGCCAAGTGCTACGCCGACCCGTCGCTGGCGCGCGATGAGCTGGGATGGACTGCCGAACGTGATGTCGCTCAAATGTGCGCCGACGTATGGCGCTATCAAACTACAGCCAAATAATGCAAAGGATAGTCTAATGAAAGCCATGATTCTCGCCGCAGGCAAGGGCACACGCGTCCGTCCTCTCACTTACGACCTGCCAAAACCCATGATCCCGCTGCTGGGCAAGCCCGTGATGGCCTATCTCGTCGAACACCTGAAAAAACACGGTGTCTCCGAGATCATGGTCAACGTCAGCTGGCTGCACGACAAGATCGAAGACTATTTCGGCGAAGGCGAGCAGTTCGGCGTCCAGATCGGCTACTCCTTCGAGGGCTATACGAAAGACGACGGCGAAGTCGTCCCCGAACCGATCGGCTCGGCCGGCGGCATGAAGAAAATCCAGGAATTCGGCGGCTTCTTCGACGACACCACCGTGGTGCTGTGCGGCGACGCCCTGATCGACCTCGACCTCAAGGCAGCGCTGCTCGAACACCGGCGCAAGGGCGCGATGGCCACCGTCATCACCAAGGAGGTGCCATGGGACAAAGTCTCTTCCTACGGCGTGGTGGTCTCGGACGAGCAGGGCCGCATCCTGGAATTCCAGGAGAAGCCGGGCCAGGAGGAGGCAAAATCCAATTTCATTTCCACCGGCATCTATATCTTCGAGCCAGAAGTGATCGACCTGATCCCGTCCGGCGTGCCGTTCGACATCGGTTCCGAGCTGTTCCCGCTGCTGGCCGAGCGCGGCCTGCCGTTTTATGCCCAGGGCCGTCCATTCAACTGGCTCGACATCGGCACCATGGGCGACTACTGGGAAGTGCTGCAGTCCGTCATCACCGGCGAAGTCAACAATATGGACGTGCCGGGCATCCAGATCAAGCCTGGCGTCTGGGTCGGCCTGAACACCAGCATCGACTGGGAAGGTACGACCATCGAGGGACCCGTCTACATCGGTTCCGGGGTCAAAGTGGAGGCCGGCGCCCGTATCGTCGGCCCGACCTGGATCGGCCATGGCAGCCATATCTGCGAAGGCGCCGAGATCGTGCGCAGCATCCTGTTCGAGTACACCCGCGTGTTGCATGATGTAACATTGAATGAAATGATTGTCTTTAAGGAATATAGTGTCGACCGAAAAGGCGAAATGAAGCACGCCTCCGAGTATTCGTCGGAAGAGTGGCTCAACGCACGCGATCGCCGCCGCTCCCGGCGCACGGAAATCGCGGACCAGAACACCAACGAGTTAGAGAAAGAGAAAGTCAGCGCATGAAGATCTATCCAGTCATCCTCTCCGGCGGCGCCGGCACCCGTCTGTGGCCTTTGTCGCGCAAGGTCCTGCCGAAGCAGCTGCTGCCGCTGGTCGCCGACAAAACCATGTTGCAAGAAACTGCCTTGCGCGTGGCCGGCTGGCCGGAGATGATGGCGCCGCTCGTGGTGTGCGGCAATGACCACCGCTTTATGGTGGCTGAGCAATTGCGTGAAGTGGGCATCACGCCCCTGGGCATCCTGCTCGAGCCGGTCGGCCGCAACACGGCGCCGGCCGTGGCCGCCGCTGCCCACCACCTGCAGCAGATCGACCCCGAAGCCGTCATGCTGGTGCTGCCGGCCGACCATGTGATCGAGCACGGCGAGGCCTTCCGCGAAGCGGTCGACCGCGCGACCCGCCTGGTGGCCAAGGGCGCGCTGGCGACCTTCGGCATCGTGCCCAAGACGCCCGAAACCGGCTACGGCTATATCCGCCGCGGCGAAGCCGTCGCCGACTGCGGCGAATGCTACAAGGTGGCGCGCTTCGTCGAGAAACCCGATGCGGCCACCGCCGAAGGCTTCCTGGCCGAAGGCGGCTATTACTGGAACAGCGGCATGTTCATGTTCGCCGCCGCCCGCTACCTGCAAGAACTGGAGCAGCACGCCCCGGCGATCGCCGGCGCCGCCAGCCAGGCCATGCACGCGGCCTACCGCGACCTCGATTTCTGCCGTCTCGACGAAAACGCGTTCTCCGCCTGCCCGTCGGATTCGATCGACTATGCGGTGATGGAGCACACGCGCGACGCCGCCGTGGTGCCGGCCGATATCGGCTGGAACGATGTCGGCTCGTGGTCGGCCCTGTGGGAAACCCAGGCCAAGGACGCCAACGGCAATGCCCAGCGCGGCGACGTCTACCTCGACGGCGTCAAGAATTCGCTGGTGCGCGCCGAGAGCCGCATCGTCGCCGTGGTGGGCCTGGAAGACGTGGTCGTGGTCGAGACCCAGGATGCGGTGCTGGTCACCTGCAAGAGCAAGGTCCAGCGGGTCAAGCAGGTGGTCGAACACCTGGCCTCCAAGGAGCGTACCGAGCACCTGCATCACACCCGCGTCTACCGTCCATGGGGCCACTACGAGGGCATCGATGCGGGCGAGCGTTTCCAGGTCAAGCGCATCACGGTCAAGCCGGGCGAGAAACTGTCGCTGCAGATGCATCACCACCGCGCCGAGCACTGGGTCGTGGTGTCGGGCACCGCGCGCGTGACGTGCGGCGATACGGTCAGCCTGCTGTCCGAGAACGAATCGACGTATATCCCGATCGGCATGAACCACCGCCTGGAGAACCCGGGCAAGCTGCCGCTGCACATCATCGAGGTGCAATCGGGCAGCTACCTGGGCGAAGACGATATCGTCCGCTTCGAGGACATCTACAAGCGCGCTTGATCGGCTGGCAAGGCCGGGAACCTGTCGTGCGGCGTGCAGCCCGGCCTAGCATGAACACGATCCTGGCGCAGTGTGGGGCGGGCAGCATGGTCGCCACCCTGGTATCGACGGCGGCGGCGCAAACCGATGCACCGCCGCTCGATCCGAGCTGCACGGCCAGCGCGACTGCTGGTCCGGGGCCGGCCCTTTCTATCTCGACCACCTCCATACTCCTCAGGCGGGCGCCGCCGCGCTTGCGACCCACGCCATCTGGCTGACGTCCGTGCCCTCGGCCTGCACGCTGCCGGCGGGTGCCGACCGGCATTCCGCACTGCTCATTGATTCCTCTCGGCAAGTAGAGTTGCGCTCGTTGACTTGCGGCCAAGCTAAAAATTATCCAGAGGGGATAATTTCTAGTCATCATGTTGTCAATATCCGCATTTACTATCATTCTGCTAATACATACAGCAGGCACGTCTTGTGCGATAACCAATGGGGATTCAATGACAACCTTTCCAGCTTTCACACCGCAGCGCACGCTGCTGGCGACTCTGGTCGCCAGCCTGGTCGCGAGCGCGCCGGCGCTTGGCGCCGACGTCGTCATCAACCAGCTGTATGCCCACTCGCACAGCGCTTCGAGCAACGTCGGTCATGATTTCGTCGAGCTGTACAACCGTGGGAGTGCCCCGGTCAGCCTGGACGGCATGCGGGTGCAGTACCAGTCGGCCGGTGGCAGCAGCTGGACCAGCGTGACCGCGCTGCCGGCAGTGACGCTGGCGCCGGGCCAGTACTTCCTGCTGCGCGGGGCGCGTGACCAGGGAAGGAATCCGATCGAGCACTTCGACGTCCAGGCCCCGAGCTTCAATATGGCCGGCGCCACCGGCAAGGTCGCCATCAGCGACGGCAGCCGGATCCTCGACCTGGTCGGCTACGGCAGCGCCAACCTGTCCGAAGGATCGCCGGCGCCGTCGCCGACGCTCGAGCATTCGCTGCAGCGCGCCGCGGCCGGCTGCCAGGACAGCGACGACAACCGCGCCGACTTCGTGCTGGCACCGGTGGTCGGTCCGCGCACCACCGCATCGCCGCTGCAGGCCTGCGGCGACACCGGTCCGGCGCCCAAGCCGATCGTGCTGGCTTGCCCGGCAACGGTGCAGGTCGAGCAGGGGCGCGGTGGGTCGGCGCTGCTGTCGGCGATCGATGGCGACGCGATCGTCAATCGCGCCGGCATCGTATCGGGTGGCGTGAGCGGAATCGCGCTCGCCGGCTTCACCCCGGCCATGGCCGCCGGCGGCAAGGCCGAGGCGCGCCTCGACATCGCCGCCACCCTGGCCGGCGGTCGCTATCCGGTGCAGGTCGAATTCGGCAACGATGCCGGCGAGACCGAGCGCTGCAGCATCGATGTCGCCGTCGCCGGCATCCTGACCATTCCGCAGATCCAGGGTTCGGGCGACACCAGCCCCTATGCCAATACCGTGCAGACCACACGCGGCGTGATTACCGCCAAGGTCGACGGCGGCTTCTTCATCCAGGATCCGGAGGGCGACGGCGATCCGACGACGTCCGACGGCATCTATGTGTACGGCACGGACACCCCGCATGCGATCGGCACCTCGGTCAGCGTGACCGGCCAGGTGGTCGAATTCCGCCCGAACGGCGCCGACCGCACCTATACCGAGTTCAAGGACGTCACCAACATCACCGCGCTGGGCGTCGGACCGGCGATCGTGCCGGCCAATATCACCTTGCCGGGCACCGACCTGGCCAGCGTGGAAGGCATGCTGGTGCGCTTCACCAACACGCTCACCATCAACGGCAACGGCGACCTGGCCAACCGCGGCGAGCTGACCTTGTCCAACGGCCGCCGCGAGCAGCCGACCAGCCGCTACCCGCAAGGTTCGGCTGAAGCAGAAGCACTGTATCGCGAGCACATGGCCAACCGCATCGTGCTGGACGACGGCCTGTTCCGGGCGCCGGCCGCCATGCCTTACCTGGCCGAAGACGGCACCGTGCGCGCCGGCGACACGATCGACAACCTGACCGGCGTGATCGATTTCGGCTCCACCGGCGCCAGCAGCGGCGCCAGCACCGGCTTCAAGCTGCAGCCGACCGAAGCCCCGGTGATCGTGCGCGCCAACGAACGACAGCCGGCGCCGGCGCTGCCGGAAGGCGTCAAGGTGGCGGCGGCCAATGTGCTGAACTTCTTCACCACCTTCACCAATGGCGGCGATGCCTGGGGCAGGTCGGGCCAGGGTTGCAAGCTGGGCGCCAATACCTCCGCCGGCAATTGCCGCGGCGCCGACAACGCGGCCGAGTTCGTCCGCCAGCGCGACAAGATCGTCGCGTCGCTGGCCGCGCTGAACGCCGACGTGGTGGGCCTGATGGAAATCCAGAACAATGGCGACGTCGCCGCCAAATACCTGGTCGACGAGATCAACCGCGTGACCGCGCCGGGCACCTACGCCGTGGTGCCGGCGCCGGTCGCACTGGGCACCGATGCGATCCGCGTCGCCATGATCTACAAGCCGTCCAGGCTGACCCTGGTGGGTCCCGCGCTGTCCGATGGGCACGAGATCAACAACCGGCCGCCGATGGCGCAGACCTTCATGGCGGCCAACGGCGGCAAGTTCTCGGTCATCGCCAACCACCTGAAATCGAAGGGATGCGGCGGCGCCGGCGGCGGCGACGCCGACCAGGGCTATGGACAGGGCTGCTACGACGCCACCCGCGTCCAGCAGGCCCGGCGCCTGACCGATGTCTTCATCCCGCAAGTGGTGGCGGCGGCGAAGGATCCGGACGTGCTGGTGCTGGGCGACCTGAATTCGTATACCTTCGAAAGCCCGATCAACCACCTGACCGGCGCCGGCGCGATGGTCAATGTGATCGAGCAGTTCGTGCGTCCGCATGCAATGCCGTATTCCTACGTGTTCAACGGCCTGGCCGGCTCGCTCGACCACGTCCTGGCCAGCAGCACGCTGGCGCCGCAGGTGGTGGGCGCCGCCGAATGGCACAACAATGCCGACGAACCGAAGGACATCGACTACAACATCGAGAGCACCGGCCTGGACGTTTATCGCAAGAACGCCTACCGCGCCTCGGACCACGATCCGCTGGTGGTCAGCCTGAACCTGGCCGGTTCATTCACCGACGTCACCGCATCGAGCAGGATCGTGATCGGCGGCTTCAGCATCAACCGCGCGACCGGCAAGACCACCGGCAATGTCAGCATCACCAATACCAGCGACAAGGCACTGGCCGGGCCGCTGCACCTGGTGCTGCAAGGCCTGCCGGACGGCGTCACGCTCGACCAGCCGGCCGGCATGCACGCAGGCGCGCCTTATCTCACCTTGCCGCAAGTGACGATCGCCCCCGGCGCCACGGTGACCGTCGCCACCGCGTTCACGAATGGCGCCAAGCGCAACTTCATCTACACGCCGCAGCTGGTCTCCGGCTCGTTCTAAAGGAAACGATCATGTCGAATTTCACCTCCCTGTTGTTCCGCGCGCTGCTGGCGCTGTCGATCGCGGTCGGGGCCCCGGCGGCCCTGGCCGGTCCCATGTACCGGGTTTCGCTCGATACCTCGGCCCTTGCCGGCACGGTCGGCTATCTCGACCTGGGCCTGAACGGCCCGCTGGAGACGACGCCGACCCTGGCCCGCCTGAGCAACTTCAGCGGCGCCTTCCTGGACGGCGGCATGCTGGCGCCGTCGGGCGACGCCAGTGGCGACGTCGTGAACGGCATCGTCCTGCGCAACGGCCCTGACTTCAATTTCTTCGACCAGTTGGTCACCTTTGGCGGGCTGTTCAGCTTTGACGTCAGCGTCGAGTTCGGCGACGGCGGCAACGGCACCCTGTTCAGCGTCGCCTTCGTCGACAGCGCCTTGAACTACCTGGGCGCGGCCGGCAATGTGATCGAGCTGAACCTCGTTGCCGGTCAGCCTGGCGAGCTGCAACTGGTGGATGGGGAATTCGCCAGCGTGGCCCAGGTGCCGGAACCGGGCGCCTGGCAGCTGATGGCGGGCGGCCTGTTCCTGCTGGTGACGACGCACCGACTGCGCCAGCGCCGCTGATCGCGCAACTGGCCTGCACAAAAGGCGCGCCGCGAGGCGCGCCTTCGTTTTTTCGGCACCGGGCCAGCGTGCCATCGGGCGCGGCGCCCGGCGTCGATGCGCCAGGCGGCGGCCAGGCGGGGGAGGGCCGATACATCTGGTGACAATACGTTCACGTGCGCTACTTGACCACGCGTACAGCGCGGGAGAAGATTGCGGCATGAAACATCTCATTCTCATGCTCCTGTTCGGCGCGACCGCCGCCTGCACCACGCAAGCCAATGATTCCGCCACCATGCCCGTCAAGGATGGCGCGCCGCCGGTCGTCGCGCTCCAGCCCGGCGCCACGGTATCCGAGATCAAGCGCCTGATCGGCACGCCTACTTGCAGCGAGGACGCGCAATGCCGCTCGCTCCCGGTCGGTGCGCTGGCCTGCGGTGGCCCGCAGGAATACTTGCCTTATTCGACAGCGAAGACGGACCGGCAGGCCTTGCTTGCCCTGGCCGAACGCTCGAAGACCGAGCGCCAGGCCGAGATCCAGCGCACCGGCGAGATGTCGATCTGCATCAACCGGCCCGACCCGGGCGCGGTGTGCGTGGCCGGAAATTGCCAGCTGGGTGGGCCCCCGGCGGCTTGACCATGCCTTGACAACGAAGGAGGCGGCGCCATGAACAGACTCCTGCTATTGCTCCTGGTGGCTTGCAGCGCATGCACCAGCCAGGCCGGCGCGCCGCCATCGGACGGGGCCGGCGCGCCGCCGGCGCCGACAGACTCCGCGGCCACCGTGGCCGAGATCAGGCGCCTGGTCGGCGCCGCGCGCTGCAGCAGCAGCGCCCAATGCCGCACGCTGCCCGTGGGCGCCAGGCCGTGCGGCGGGCCGGATTTCTACCTGCCGTGGTCCAGTCCCCATCCCGACGAGGCGCGCTTGCTGGCGCTGGCGCAACGTTCGCGCAGCGAGCGCCAGGCCGAGGCCGAGCGCAGCGGGGAACTGTCGACCTGCCAGCACCTGGCCGATCCAGGCGCGGTGTGCGTGGCGGGCGCCTGCCAGCTCGCGACCCCGGCAACGGCGATCTGACGAATCCGGCTTCAACCAAGAAAAATGCCCTGCAGGCCGTCGGCTTGCAGGGCATTCTTCATGCTGCCGCCAGGTCACCCTGGCGGCATCTCGCCTTGCCTGATCAGTTGGCAAGATTCTTCGGACGGACGCGTTGGCCGCGCTCTGCCAGTGGCAGCGGGTTATTGGTTTCGACCTGCACCGCGGTGGTCGTGCCGACCACGTTGTTGTTGTCCAGCAGGCGAACGGCGCCCAGGAAGCGCTTGCCGCTCGGCAGGCCCGACCAGCTGGTCGCCACCGTCGCGCTGCCGCCCACATACACGCGTCCCGGCACCAGGGCCTTGAAGTTGCCGCCACGATCGGCCGTCGTCACCACGGCCGAATGCATGCCGAAGGTGGTCGGGGCCTTGTCCGGCGTCGAGAACACGACGGCGCACACGCGGTAAGTGCCCGCGGCCGGCGAGAGCATCCTGACCGTCTCGTTCGAACCGCCTTCGGCCGAGTAATCCACCAGGGCGCCGTCGGCATTGATCACCAGCAGGTCGAGGTCATCGTCGCCCTGACCGGTGGTGTCGCGGTCGAACAGTTCGAACTGCGCCACCATGGCGCCGTTCGGGATCGTCACTTGTTCCGTGACGGTGCCCGGCGCGTTGGCATTGCAGGCGGCGCGCATCGTGTCGAGGCTGGCCTGCGCGCTTTGCGCCACGACCGGTGCGGTGTAGGCATTGCGCACGATCTCTTTCAGGCCGCCCGTGACGGCGCTCATCCTGCCAGCGAAGTTGGTATAGATCGTCATCGGCTTGTTGCCGGTGGCGCGGTCGCTGGACGTGAACTCCGGCGCGCTCAGTGCCTGGCCGGCGGCGCGCGCCACGACCGGGCTGCGCACCGTGCGGCCTTCGCCGCGCCAGGTCAGGGTGCCATATTGCCAGGTCTGGGCCGGCGCCGTGTCGCGCACCAGGCGTACCGTGAACGAGCGCGATTCACCCGCGGGGATCGTCAGCGTGCTCGGCGTGACAGTGGCAGTGAAGCCGGCGACATTGATGCTGGCGTTGTAGGTGCCCGGCTTGTCGGTCACGTTGGTCACGGTACGCACCACGTCCACCGCGCCCAGCACATTCGAGACCGAGATCGACGGCAGGTTCAGGTTGTAGCCGAGGATGCTGCCGCCCGCGCACTGGGCCGGCACGCCGGCGCCGCACATATACTTGCGGTAATCGGCTTCGGTGATGGCGTAGACCAGGCCCGGATCGAGCGCGGCGCGCGGGTTGACGTGGCCGGCGCCCTGGCCGAATGCGCCGCGGCCGGCGGTGTCGCCGGCGATGCCGTCGCTGACGGTATCGGTGGCGGTGGTCATCAGCGCCGACTTGATCATCGAGGGCGACCAGTCAGGATAACGCTGGCGCAGCAGGGCCGACAGGCCCGACACGTGGGGCGCCGACATCGAGGTGCCGCTCATCGGCGAGAACTCCACCGGCGCGGTCAGGGTGCCGTTGATCACGTCGAGGCGCTGCGCCGGGCTCAGCTCGGGCGTCACGGCGGCGATGATGTCCACGCCTGGCGCGGTCATGTCCGGCTTGAGCACATTGGCGTCGGCGCGGTTCGGGCCGCGCGAGGAGAAGCCGGCCATCATCGGGGACTGGGACTCCGAAGGGCCGATGCCGAACTTGGTGATTTCGGCCGTGCCGCCGCCGATCGCGTAGGCGCGGATGGCGGCGCCCTTGGCGGCGTTCACGTGCACCGTGGGCACCGAGTGCATCTCGGCCACCAGGCCGGCGCCGTTGTCCACCTGCACCATGCCGACGCCGCCGGCCTCGGCCACTGCCAGGCTCTTGTCGACCCGTGCATTCGTGCCGCGGTTGCAGATCACGATCTTGTCCTTGACCTTGGCCGGGTCGAGCACCGGCTGGCCGCCGTTCGAGGCGGCGCTGTAGCACAGGTCGACCATGGTCGTGTTCGCGCCTGGCAGGGCAGCGGCCCTGGCGTTGATCAGCGGCGCCGCCGGCAGCGGCGTGGCGTTGATCGAGGCGCCGCTGTAGCGCTGGCCGTTGCCGAGGACGACTTCGGCCTGCAGGCTGCGGTCGTAGGTCGAGGCGCCGATGGTCGAGTGCCATGGGCTGACGTGGGCGACCTGGTTGCCCGGGCCGTCGTTGCCGGCCGAGGCCACCGCGATCACGCCCGCATTCGAGGCATTGAAGAAAGCCTGTTCGACGATGTCGGTGATCGACAGGCCGCCGCTGATCGAATAGTTGATCACATGGACGCCATCCTTGACCGCCTTGTCGATGGCGGCCACGTTGTCGCCCGCGTAGCAGGTGTTGCGGGCGCCGGTCGGCTGGGTGGCGTCGTTATACGACCAGCACACCTTGTAGGTCGACAGGCGGGCGCGCGGCGCCATGCCCGACATCTGGCCGATGCCAACGGTGTTGAGGGTGACGTCGACCATCGCGTTGCCGCCGGCGGTCGACGAGGTGTGGGTGCCGTGGCCGCCTTCGCCCAGCGTGCCGCCGATCGAGTCGCGCGGCGACGAGTTGAATTCGCTCCAGTGGGTCGGGCGATTGACGCTGAGGAAGGTCGCGTTGAAATACTGTGCGCCGATGAGCTTGTTGTTGCACATGGCGGCGGTGAAGCCTTCGCCCTCCTGGCAGGTACCGTTCCAGCGCGCCGGAGGCGCGCCGTACACCAGCGTGCCGCTCGGGTCGTGGGTCGGCTTGCCACTGCTGTCGACACGGTCCGCATAGGACGGATGCTCGGGCCACACGCCGCCGTCGACGATGCCGATGATGATGTCCTCGCCCTTGAGCTCCTTGTCGTCGACGATCTGCGACCACACGCCGCCTGCACCGTCCAGGCCGAGGAAGGTCGGGGTATAGGTGGTGGCCAGCTGGAGCGGCGTATCGGGCTGGACGTTCATCACGTCGCTGCGCGCCATCAGTGCGCGCACCTCGGCGTCGGTGAGCATGGCCGAGAAGCCATTGAGCACCACGTCATAATTGTGGATGATCGGCGCGCCGGCAATGCTGGCGCGTACCACGGCCTTCTTGCCCTCGAGGTAATTGCTGTACATCTGGACGCTGGGGGCGTCGACATCGATCCGGCGGCCGGGCGCCGGCTTGGTCGCGGCCAGGCCGCTGATCCCACCATCATAGGAAGCGACCGGCTTGTCGGCCAGTTGCACGATATAAGGACGGCGGACGTCGTCGGCCTGGACTGCCAGCGTCAGGCTGGACAGGGCAAGCAGCACCGCTGCGGAGAGTGGACGGATTTTCATGAGCGTGATTCCTCGTTCTGTTCTTGTCGGTTCTTGTCTGTTCTGGACCGGGCGCGGAGCGCTCAGGCAGTGCGGCGGCGCGCGCGGGCGAGCAGGCCCATCAGGCCGATGCCGAGCAGCAGGCCGGTAGCGGGCTCGGGGACGTCGGCCGCGCCGTCGGCGACCAGTACGAGGTTGTCGATGGCGAACTGCGCCTTGTTGGTCTCCTCGGCGCGGCATATCAGGTCGGTGCCGCAGGCATAGCCGAACATCAGCATCTCGACGAAGGATTGGCCGGCCAGGACCGAGGTGGCGAAATTCTGGAACCCGAAACCGCTGGCGCCAGGACCGTCCAGCCAGAACTCTTCCTGCAGGAGGTCGCCGGTGGCGGTCAGCCCGAGCACCAGAACCAGCCCGACCGTGTCCATGTAGCTGTTCAGTTCGGGGTTGTAGCCGATGAAGCTGGCATCGAAGCCCTGCAACTGGAATGGATTGCCGGTTTCGGAAATGATGGATACCGAGCTGTCGTTCATGGCGCCGTAATACGAGCCGCTGGTGCCGGTCGGGCACGCCATGGATGCACACCAGCTCGGATCGGCGCCGTCGATATTGACGCCGACCAGGCTGCCGTCGCCGGTGTCGGTGTTGTCGAACGGAGACCAGAAACCGAACCGGTAGCCGCCCTCGGAATACGATTCGCCACTGCCATAGGCGGCGCCGGCGCCGCCTTCGAACGTGATGGTGGTTGCCTGCGCCGGGGCAGCGAACGCTGCAGCGGCAAGCGTCAGGCCGGCGAGGGCCGAGAGAGACTTGCCGAATGAAGGTAAAGCCGGGTGCGATTTCCGAGTCATGATCTGCCTTTGTGGTTGAGATTTCTCGCCTTGTGGGCGTGGCACGCGTGTAACACCTGAAGCTCAGGTTGCTAGGAAATATATCAATGGAAATAACTAAAGTGTAAAAAATCTTAACGAGAAATATTTTGACTTTTATTAACTTGCATTGATTAAATTTGGTTTTCCCTATGAACAATCATTGTTTTTCGACGTTTGTCATCCGTTTGAAATATGCATCATTTCTATTATGTAAATATTGTTACGTCTGATTAATGCCATGAGGCTTGCATGAGAATCGTGTATTTTTGAAAAGAACAGTTGTCCTCGCGCTCGACAGCGTGTTACCTTTCGAAAGCAGGATTTCAAAGAGGCAATCTAGGAGTCGCTTGATGGTTTTTGCAATGAAACAGGGCGCTATTATCCGTACCGGACGCAGCGCGGGCTTCACGCTGCTGGAGCTGCTGGTTGTGATCGTCATCATCGGCCTGCTCGCCGCCTACGTCGGCCCCAAGTACTTCTCGCAGCTCGGCAAATCCGAAGTGACCGCGGCCAAGGCCCAGATCGACGCTTTCGACAAGACGCTCGACACCTACCGGCTCGATGTCGGCCGCTATCCGACCACCGAGGAGGGCCTGGCGGCCCTGATGACGGCGCCGCCGAGCGCCGGCGCCAAGTGGAACGGTCCTTACCTGAAAAAGGCGATCCCACCCGATCCCTGGGGCAACCCTTACCAGTACCGCGCGCCGGGCGCCCGCGGCGACTACGAAGTGGTGTCCCTCGGCAAGGATGGACAGCCGGGCGGCACCGGCGACAACGCCGACATCTCGTCGAACTGAACTTTACCTTTCGCTACCGCACAACCTGGCCGGGCATCCCATGCAGTTCGCCGTTCGCACCCTCGCGCCCGATATGTCGATCTCCAACCTCGTCGTCGACGCGCCCGACGCCCAGGATGCGCGCCGCCAGGTGGAGGCGCGCGGCCTGTTCGTCAGCGCCGTCGAGCCGGCGCGCGGCGCCGCGCTGGCGCAGCCGCGCGGGTCGAAACTCTCGCTGGTGCTGTTCAGCCAGGAATTGCTGGCGCTCCTGCATGCGGGGCTGGGCATCGTCGAGAGCCTCGAAGCGCTGCTCGAGAAAGAGGGCGCGCCAGCCACGCGCGGCGTGCTGGAAAGGCTGCTGGGCGGCCTGCGCGAAGGCAAGCGCTTCTCCAGCGTGCTGGCGGCGCAGCCGGCCCTGTTCCCGCCGCTGTATGTCGGCATCGTGCGCGCCGCCGAGGGCACCAGCGACTTGCCGCGCGCGCTCGCGCGCTATATCGACTACCAGCAGCGCATCGACACCGTGCGCGCGAAGATCGTCAGCGCCTCGATCTATCCGGTGATCCTGTTGATGGTCGGCGGCGGCGTCAGCGCTTTCCTCATCGGCTATGTGGTGCCGAAGTTCGCCGAGGTCTACCACGGCGCCGGCCGCGACCTGCCGTGGATGTCGCAGCTGCTGCTCGACTGGGGCCAGTTCGCGGCCGGCCATGGCGTGGCGATCCTGGCCGCGGCCGCGCTGCTGGTGGCGGGCCTGGCCGGCGGCGTGCGCCATGTGCTGCGCAGCGGCGGCATGGCGCGCCTGCTGGCCCGCCTGCCGGGCATCGGCGAGCGGGCCCGCGTCTACGAGCTGTCGCGGCTGTACCTGACCCTGGGCATGCTGACCGAAGGCGGCATCACCATCGTCGGCGCGATCGAGACCGTGCAGCCGATGGTGTCGGGCCACCTGGCGCGCAACCTGGCCGCGGCGCGGGCCGCGATCGAGGCCGGCCAGCCGCTGTCGAACGCCTTCGAGGCCAACGGGCTCACCACGCCGATCTCGCTGCGCATGCTGCGGGTGGGCGAGCGCACCGGCGAGATGGGGCCGATGCTGACCCAGTCGGCCGCCTTCTACGACGGCGAGATCGGGCGCTGGATCGACCGCTTCACGCGCACCTTCGAGCCGCTCCTGATGGCGGCCATCGGCCTGGTGGTGGGCGCCATCGTGGTGCTGCTGTACATGCCGATCTTCGACCTGGCGGGAGACATGTCGTGAATGCCGTCCATGCATCCGCGGCTGCCGAGCCGTTCGATACCGCGCTGCTGGCGCGCGCCCGCGCCGCCAGCGCCGTCTCGCGGCGCGGCCTGGTGGCCGAGCTGGAAGCCCTGAGCGGACGCGATCCGCGCGAACTGCTGCGCGAACTGGCGGCGCCGTTCGGGCTCGACGTGGTCGAGACCGGCGACATGCTGGCGCTGGCCCCGGCGTTCGAGCTGCTGCCGCTGGCCCTGGCCCTGTCGCGCCACTGCGTGCTGCTGCGCCATCCGGACGGGCGCCTCACCGGAGTGCTGGCCGATCCCTTCGACCTCGACCTGCAGACCTGGCTCGGGGCCCGCGCGCGCGCCAGCGCCCGGCAGCCGCTGGACGTGTGCCTGGCGCTGCAATCGGACATCCAGGCCTACCTGTCCAAGCAGGAAGAATCGGCGCGCGCCGTCGATTCGCTGGTGGGCGGCGCCCAGGACGCCCGGCGCGACGGCAAGAGCGGCACCGTGCTGTCCTTCGCCTCGGTATCCGAGGCCGGAAGCCCGGCCGTCAAGCTGGTCAATTCGACCCTGTACGACGCGCTCAAGGCCGGCGCCTCGGACATCCACCTGGAAAGCACGGCCGGCGGACTGGCCGTGAAATACCGGGTCGACGGCGTGCTCGACCATGCGGCGACGGTGGGCGGCATCGAACTGGCCGAACACATCATCTCGCGCCTGAAGGTGCTGGCCGAACTCGACATCGCCGAACGGCGCGTGCCGCAGGACGGCAGCTTCCGGGTCGAGGCCGGCGGGCGCGACATCGACCTGCGGGTGTCGATCATGCCCAGCATCCATGGCGAGGACGCGGTGATCCGCATCCTCGACAAGCGCGCCATGATCGAGGCCTACGGTTCGCTGACCCTGGAGGCGCTGGGCTTCGATGCGCCTTCCCTGGTAACGCTGCGCCACCTGGCCCAGGAAGCCTACGGCATGCTGCTGGTGACCGGCCCCACGGGGTCGGGCAAGACCACGACCCTGTACGCGGCGCTGACCGAGATCCATAACGGGCGCGAGAAGATCATCACCATCGAGGATCCGGTCGAATACCAGCTGCCCGGCATCCTGCAGATCCCGGTCAACGAGAAGAAGGGGCTGACCTTCGCCAAGGGCCTGCGCTCGATCCTGCGCCACGACCCGGACAAGATCATGGTGGGCGAGATCCGCGACCGCGAGACCGCCGAGATCGCGGTGCAGTCGGCCCTGACCGGCCACCTGGTGCTCACCACCGTCCATGCGAACAACGTGTTCGACGTGTTCGGGCGCTTCACCCACATGGGCATCGACCCTTACGCTTTCGTCTCGGCCCTGAACGGCATCTGGGCCCAGCGCCTGATCCGCATGTGCTGCCCGCGCTGCGCCGAGCGCTACGAGCCGTCGGACCACGAACTGGCCTCGGTGCACCTGCGGCGCAATGAAGTCGAAGGCTTCAGCTTCATGCGCGGCAAGGGCTGCGGCGATTGCCGCGGCACGGGCTACAAGGGCCGCCGCTCGATCGCCGAGATTCTCACCCTGAACGACGAGATCCGCGAGCTGATCGTCGACAAGCAGCCGATCCGCCGCATCAAGGCCGCGGCCCACGCCAACGGCACCCGCAGCCTGCGCCTGGCGGCGCTCGACCTGGTGCGGCGCGGCGCCACCACGATCGACGAGATCAAGCGGGTGACCCTGCATGCCTAGACTGCATTTCGCGCCCTCGATGCCGCGCCTCGGCCAAGCCCTGCGGATCGGCGTGGCCGCCAACGGCCTGGCCCTGGTCAAGGCCAGCCGCCTGTTCGGCGGGGCGCCGCTGGCCCTCTCCGAGCAGCCGCTCGACCTGTTCGCGCCCGACGCGCTGGCGGTCGGCCTGCCCATGCTGTTCGCCGACCTGCCGGTCAGGGGCTGGCCGGTCAGCGTGGTGCTGGCCGACGAGCTGGTGCGGCTGTGGCAAGTCACGCCGCCGCCGGGCGCGACCCGCATGGGCGACCTGGAGGCGGCCGCCGCGCTGCGCTTCCAGCACCTGTTCGGGGCCTCGAGCGCCGACTGGAAGATCAGCGCCGACTGGGATGCGCTTGACCCCTTCCTGGCCGCGGCGGCGCCGACGGCCCTGCTCGATGCGCTGGCGGCCGCCGCCCGGGAGCACGGCTTCCACCTGGTCGAGGTCGGCCCGCAATTCGTCGCCGCCATGAATGCCTGGCGCCGCGAACGCAGGAGCGGGGCCTGGTTCGGCCTGGTCCATGGCGGCGTGCTGTCGCTGGCGGCATATGAAGGCCGCAAGCTGGCCGCGGTGCGCAGCAGCCCGATCCCGGCCGGCGCCGACCGCGACTGGCTCGAATCGCACGTGGCGCGGGAAGCGCTGCGGGTCGGCATCGCGCGGCCCGAACGCCTGCAGCTGTGCGGCGCCGCGCCCGCGGCCTGGGCCAGCAGCCCGGGACGGCTGAAGTTCGCCTGCAGCCTGCTCGAGCAGATCGACGACTGGTCGGAGCTGGCGCGCCTGGCGCGCACCGGAGTGACGGCATGAAGCGCACCCGCATCGATTTCGCGCCGCCGGGCCTGCGCCGCACCCTGTTCCGCGCACCGCCGCGCCTGGTGTTCCTGGCGCCGGCCGTGCTGGCGCTATGCATCCCGGCCCTCTTCATGGGGCAGCGCTACCTGGAGCAGCAGGAAGAATTGCGGGTGCTGGAAGCGGCGTTGGCCGCGCGCAGCGCGCCCCCGCCGGTGGCCGCGCCGGCAGCGCCGGCGGTCGCGGTGTCGCCTGCCCAGGCAGGCGCCGTGAACGCCGCCATCCTGCAGCTGAACCTGCCGTGGCGCGACCTGGCGGCGGCCCTGGGCGACGCCACGCCGGACACGATCGCGCTGCTGGCGCTGGAACCGGATGCCAAGCGGCGCACGGTGCGCATCAGCGCCGAGGCGCGTTCGAGCGACGAGATGCTGGCCTATATCACGCGCCTGCAGGCCGAGGAATGGTTCAGCAGCGTGGTGCTGCTGCGCCACGAGGTGATGGAGCAGGACCCGAACCGCCCGCTGCGGTTCCAGGTCAGCGTGCAGTGGGAGGCGTCATGACGGCGGGCGGCCTGCTGCTGCGCGCGCGCCTGCTGCTGGCGCGGGTCGATCCGCTGGTGGCGCTGGTGCTGGCGCTGCTGCTGGCCGGCGCCGCCGCCCAGCTGGCGCTGGTGCCGGCGCGCGCCAGGCTCAATGCCGATTACGAAGCGGCGCGCCAGGCGGCGCGCACGCCGCTCCCGCCACGCCCGGCGCCGGCCGCGCCACCGCCCAGCAGCGACCAGAACCTGCGCGATTTCCATGCGGCCCTGGGCGAACGCCGCAGCGTGGAACGCCAGCTGAAGGAAGTGTTCGCGCTGGCCGCGCGCCACGGCCTGGCGCTGCGCCAGGGAGAATACCGGGCCACCACCGACCGCAATGCGAAGCTGATCGCCTACCAGGTCAACCTGCCGGTGAAGGGCAGCTACGACGCGATCTGGCAGTTCGCGATGGACGTGCTGCGCGCGATCCCGCATGCCTCGCTGGACGACGTCGCTTTCCGCCGCGACAGCGTGGGCGACGCAGGGGTCGAGGCGCGCCTGCGCCTGACCTTGTATCTTGCCGAGGGCGGCAAGCCATGAAGCCGCGCCATATCGTCATGGGCGCGGCATTGACGCTGGCGGCCGGCCTGGCGCTGTTCGGCGACAAGGCGCCGGACACGCAGCTGGCGGAACCGGTCGAGCGCGCGGCAGTGCCTGCCCCCGCGCGCGCCGCCGCGACGTCCGCGAAGGGCGGCGACGAGGTCGCGATCGCGCGCCTGATCCCGCGCGAGACCCTGATCGGCGCCAGCGGGGACCGCTTCGGCGAGGGAGGGAATGGATTGTTCGCGCGCCACGACTGGACGCCCCCGCCGCCCCCGCCATCGAACGCGCCGCCGCCCCCGCCGCCGCCGCCGAGCGCGCCGCCGCTGCCGTTCACCTATCTCGGCAAGTCGCTGCAGGACGGCGTGTGGGAAATCTACCTGGCGCGCGGCGACCGCACCTATCTCGTGCGCGATGGCATCACCATCGACGGCACCTACCGCGTCGACGCGATCCGTCCACCGGTGCTGACCCTGACCTACCTGCCGCTGGAACAATCCCAGCAGCTCAATATTGGAGTATTCGACTGATGGTGCGAACCCGGATTCAAGGCCTGGCCATGCCGCTGTTGCCGTTGCTGCTGCCGCTGCTGCTGGCAGGCTGCGCGGCCCAGCGCGCCTACCAGGAGGGCAATGCGCTGGTGGCCCAGGACCAGGTCGGCGCCGGCCTGGCCAAGTACCAGGAGGCGCTGGCGGCCGAGCCGGACAACCCGGTCTACAGGGCGGCCTGGCTGCGCGCGCGCGACGGCGCCACGGTGCGCATCGTGGAGCAGGCCGACCGGGCGCTGGCCGCCGGCCAGGTGGAGCTGGCGACCCAGGAGTACCGGCGCGTGCTGGCGATCGATCCCGTCAACGACCGCGCCCGCGCCGGCCTGCGCCAGGTCGAGGCCGAGCGCCGCCACGCGGCGGCGATCGCCGAGGCCCGGTCGGCCCTCGGCAAGGACGACCCGGAGGCCGCGCGCCAGAAGCTGGCGGCGGTGCTCACCGAGCGGCCTTCGCACGAGGCGGCGCGCCAGCTGATGCTGGAGATCGAAGAGATGGCCGCGCGCCAGCCAGGCGGGCAGGCGACGCTGGCGGCCAGCTACCGCAAGCCGATCAGCCTGGAATTTCGCGACGCTCCGCTCAGGCAGGTGTTCGAGGTCATCGCACGCCATTCGGGCCTGAACTTCATCTTCGACAAGGACGTCAAGGCCGATACCCGCACCTCCATCTTCCTCAAGAACAGCACGGTCGAGGCGGCGGTGTACTACCTGTTGATGACCAACCAGCTCGAGCGCCAGGTCATGGACGGCAACACGATCCTGATCTACCCGAACGTGGCGGCGAAACTGCGCGAATACCAGGAGATGACGGTCAAGACCTTCTTCCTGGCCAATGCCGAAGCCAAGAGCATCGCCAATACCTTCAAGACCATCCTGAAGGCGCGCGACGTGGTGGTGGACGAGAAGCTGAACCTGGTGATCCTGCGCGACAACCCGGAAGCGATCCGCATCGCGACCCAGCTGGTGGCCTTGCAGGACGTGCCCGAACCCGAGGTCATGCTCGACGTCGAGGTGCTCGAGATCCGGCGCAGCAGCGTGATGAACCTGGGCGTCAACTGGCCCACCGGGCTCTCGTTCGCGCCGCTGCAGACCCTGGACGGCTCGCCGCTGACGATCGACGACCTGCGCACTTTCAACAGCAGCAATATCACGGTGGGCGGCATCGGCGCATCGCTCAACGCCAACAAGACCGACGGCGACACCAATACCCTGGCCAATCCGCGCATCCGCGTGCGCAACAAGGAGAAGGCGAAAGTCGTCATCGGCGACAAGATCCCGAACATCTCGGCCACCGTGTCGTCGGGCATCGGCGGTTTCGCTTCCGAGAACATCAACTACATCGACGTCGGCCTGACCCTGAACGTCGAACCGGTCATCCACCTGAACAACGAGGTGGCGATCCGCATCGGGCTCGAGGTCAGCAGCCTGGGCGAGTCGGTCGAGACCCGCAGCGGCACCGTCGCCTACCGCATCGGCACCCGCTCGGCCACCACCCTGCTGCAGCTGAAGGACGGCGAGAACCAGGTGCTGGCGGGCCTGATCAACAACGAAGACCGCAGCAGCGGGACCAAGGTGCCCGGCGTCGGCGACCTGCCGATCGTCGGCCGCCTGTTCGGCAGCCAGCGCGACCAGCGCGACCGCACCGAGATCGTGCTGTCGATCACGCCGCACATCGTGCGCGCGGTGCAGCGCCCGCCGGCGTCGGCGTCGGAATTCGGCGCAGGCACCGAGGCCAGCTTCCGCCGCCGTCCGGACAATACGGTGCGGGTACAGGTCGCGAGCGCGCCGATCCGCGCGCCGGCGGCGGCGCCGGCGCCGGTCGAGACGACCCCGGTCGCGCCGCCGCCCGAGGCCACCCCGAGCTTCTCGGTGCCGCCGTCTGCGTTGCCGGCCACGCCGCAACTGGGTTCGCCGCCATCGGCGCCGCCGGGCGCCCCGGTGCCGGTCCCGGCGCAGGCGCCGGAGCCAGCGCCCGCCGCGCCCGAACCCGAATTCCAGCCGGTCGCCTATCCGCCCGGCGTCACGCCGCCGCCGACCCAGCGATGAACCGCGTTCGCAAGGGCTTCACGCTGATCGAGCTGCTGGTGACGCTGGCCATCCTCGCGCTGCTGGGGACCCTGGTGCTGCCGGTGGCCGAGGTCACGGTGCAGCGCCGCGACGAGCAGGAATTGCGGCGCGCGCTGCGCGAGATCCGCCAGGGCCTGGACGCCTTCAAGAAGGCCGGCGACGAGGGCCGCGTGAGCAAGGCGGCCGACGCCAGCGGCTACCCGGAACGCCTGGAGTTGCTGGTCGAGGGCGTGCCCGACCTGCGCAGCCCGAAGCAGGCGAAGATCTATTTTCTGCGGCGCCTGCCGCGCGACCCGTTCAATGCCGATCCCGACCTGTCCGACGCCGCCACCTGGGGCAAGCGCAGCTACGCCAGCGAGGCCGACGAACCGAAGGAGGGCGACGACGTCTACGATGTGTACTCGACCTCGCAGCGGGTCGGCCTGAACGGCATCCCCTACAACAAATGGTGAACCCGATGAAACCCGCGCGCGGCTTCACGCTGATCGAACTGCTGGTGGTGCTGGGCATCGTGGCCCTGCTGCTCACGCTCGCCGTGCCGCGTTTCTTTCCCAGCATCGATGGGGCGAAAGAGACGGTCCTGGCCGACAACCTGCGCAATACGCGCGCCGTGGTCGACCAGTACCGCTCGGACACGGGCCGCTATCCCGAATCGCTCGAGCAGCTGGTGGAACAAAAATACCTGCGCGAGATCCCGCTCGACCCGATCACCGAAAGCCGCGAGACCTGGGTGCTCGAGGCGCCGCAAGAGGGCGAGCAGGGGGGCTTCGCCAATGTGCGCAGCGGCGCGCCGGGCAACGACCGGCGCGGACGGCCCTACCTGGAGTGGTGATGCGCATGGGGCGCCAGTCGGGCTTTACTTACCTGGGCCTGATCGTCTTCGTCGCCATCATCGGCCTGGTAGGCGCGGCCACGCTCAAGATCGGTTCGCTCCTGCAGCGCGCCGCGGCCGAGGAAGAACTGCTGGAGATCGGGGCCGCCTTCAGCGCGGCGCTGGACAGCTATGCCGCCGCCACGCCGCGCGGCGCCTCGCCGTATCCGCCGTCGATGGCGGAACTGCTGAAGGACCCGCGCTCGCCCGCCGTGCGGCGCCACCTGCGCAAGGTATACGTCGATCCGCTGACCGGCAAGGCCGAGTGGGGCATCGCCTACCTGGGCGGCGGCGAGACGGGGATCGTCGCGATCCACAGCCTGTCGAACGCCAGGCCGCTCAAGATCGCGAACTTCGACAGCCGCTTCAAGGGCCTGGACAACAAGGAGGCGATCTCGGAATGGCGCTTCGGCGCGAGCGAGCGCAGCCTGGCGCCCGCCGTCACGAGCACGCAGTCCGGCGGGCCGGGCGCGCAACCGGCGTCGCAGCCGGCGTCGCAGCCGGCGTTGCAACCGGCGTTGCAACTGGGAACCGCGCCAGAGCCTCCACCGGAACCGGCGCCGGAACCGCCGCCGGCGCAAGCGCCTTCCTCGCCGCCGCCCGAGGTGCACGCCGAGCCGGAGCCGGTGGAAGAGGCTCCCGCGCTTGACGAGAAGGAGGAGCGCGAAGCGGTTGATCGGGAATGAGGCAACGTGATACTTTTGCACGACCGCCCGACATCACCGACCATCGCATGCTTCCGTCTTTACATCCTGCCCGGCCATCCTGGCGCGCCTTGCGCGGCGCGCTGCGGCTCGTCTCGCTGCGGCTCGTCTCGCTGTGGCTCGTCTCGCTGTGGCTCGTCGCGACGTCGAGCCTGGCGCTGGCCGCCGAGAGCAATGTGCAGCAAAGCCCGCGCGCCACGGTGTCGCTGGTGAGCGAATACGCCGCCGTCATCCCGGGCCAGCAGCTGCGCATCGGCCTGCGCCAGCGGCTGGCGCCGCACTGGCATACCTACTGGAAGAATCCGGGCGACGCCGGCTCGCCGCCGAGCATCGCGTTCAAGGCGCCGCACGACGCCATCGTCGGCGAGATCGCCTGGCCGGGCCCCGACCGCTTCATCGTCGGCCCGGCCGCCAGCTATGGCTACGAGAACGAGATCGTGTTCCCGATGACCGTCAAGGTGCCGCAGGATGCGCGGCCCGGCAGCGAACTGGTGCTCGAGGCGGATGCCGACTGGGTGGTCTGCGAGAAGGAATGCATCCCCGAGGAAGGCGCGTTCCGGCTGGCGTTGCCGGTTGGCCAGGACGCACGTCCCGCGAGCGACGAGATCCGAGCCGCCTTCAGGATGGCCGATGCGCGCCAGCCGCAGGCGTCGCCGTGGAAGGCGTCGGTCGGTGCCGGCGAGTCGACGGTGCGCTTGACCGTCGAGGGCGAGGGCATCTCGCCGGCCACCGTGCAATCGGCCTTGTACTTCCCGGATGACTGGGGCATCGTCGACCACGTCGCCGACCAGGCCATGCAGGTGGAGCAGGGCAGGCTCACGCTGACGACCGCCAAGGGCCAGGGCTACGCCCCCGGCCCGAGCGCCGGCCTGCTGGCGATCACGGATGGCGGCGGACAGCGGCGCTGGTTCGCGCTGGAACTCGCGCCGGCAGCGGCGGCCACCACGGTGGCCACCACGGCGGCGGCCACCGGGGCGCCGGCCGCCTTGCCGCTGTGGCAAATGGCCTCGTTCGCCTTCCTGGGTGGCCTGATCCTGAACCTGATGCCCTGCGTGTTCCCGGTGCTGGCGATCAAGGCCACGGCGGTGGCCGGCATGTCGGGCGGCGACCGGCGCGAAGTACGCCTGTCCGGCGTGTTCTACACGCTGGGCGTGCTGGCCGCCTTCATGGCGCTGGCCCTGGCCTTGCTGGCGGTGCGCGCTGGCGGCAGCGCCGTCGGCTGGGGCTTCCAGTTCCAGTCGCCGCTGTTCGTGGCGGCGATGTGCTGGCTGATGCTGGGGATCGGCTTGAACCTGTCGGGGGTGTTCGAGATCGGCGGCTCGCTGGCCGGCGCCGGCCAGGGCCTCGCGCAAAGGAAAGGCCATGCCGGCAGCTTCTTCACCGGCCTGCTGGCGGTGGTGGTGGCGACGCCCTGCACCGCGCCGTTCATGGGCGCGGCCATCGGCTCGGCGCTGGTGGCGCCCGCCTACGTGAGCCTGCTGGTGTTCGCGATGATGGGCCTCGGCCTGGCCTTGCCGTTCCTGTTGCTCGGCGTCTTCCCGTCCGTGGCCCGGCGCCTGCCGCGGCCTGGCGGGTGGATGGCGACCCTGCGCCAGGCGATGGCCTTCCCGATGTATGCGACCGCCGCCTGGCTGCTGTGGGTGCTGGCCCAGCAGGCCGGCGAGGCCGGGCTGCGCCTGGCGCTGGCGGGCCTGGTGCTGGTCGGCCTGGTGGCCTGGCTGCTCGGACTGCACCAGCAGCGCGCGCAACAGGCCTGGTGGCCGCGTGGCGCGGCGCTGGCCGGGGTGGCCGGGATCGCAGCCGTGGCGCTGGCGCTGCATGGCGCCGAACCGGTGGCGGCTGCGTCGGCGCAATCCGCGCCAGCGGCACAGGCCGAACCCTACAGCGCCGAACGGCTGGCCGCGCTGCGCGCCGAGGGCAGGCCGGTGTTCGTCAACATGACGGCCGCCTGGTGCATCACCTGCCTGGTCAACGAGCGCACGACCCTGTCGACGGCCGCCGTCCGGCAGGCCATGGAGGAGGGCGGCGTGGTCTACATGAAGGGCGACTGGACCAACCGCGATCCCGCGATCACGGCCTTCCTGCAATCGTTCGGGCGCGACGGCCTGCCGTTCTACGCCTTCTATCCGGCCGGGAAAGAACCGGTGGTCCTGCCGCCGGTGCTGACCCAGGCCATCGTCACCGGGTCGTTCAGGCAGTAATCATTCATTCACAAGGAGATGTCATGCAAGCTTCCTCTCGTCGCGCCGTATTGCGCACCACGGTATCGATGGCCGCCCTGCTGCTGGGCGCCGCTGCCGCGCCGGCCTTCGCCGCACCCGCCATCGGCCAGCCGGCGCCCGCCTTCACCGCCGTCGACAGCAAGGGCAAGCAGCACAGCCTGGCCGACTACAAGGGCAAGGTCGTGGTGCTGGAATGGACCAACCACGATTGCCCTTACGTGAAAAAGCACTACCAGGCGAATATGCCGGCCCTGCAGAAGCAGGCGAAGGATGCCGGCGTCGTGTGGCTGAGCGTGATCTCGTCGGCGCCCGGCGAGCAGGGCCATGTCGACGGCAGGAAGGCCGACGAATTGACCGCCAGCCGCAATGCGGCCCCAAGCGCGGTGCTGCTCGACCCGCAAGGCACGGTCGGCAAGGCCTACGACGCGCGCACCACGCCGCATATGTACGTGATCGACGCCAAGGGCGTGCTGCGCTACGCCGGCGGCATCGACAGCATTGCATCAAGCAAGCTCGAAGACATCGAGAAGGCGAGCCCGCTGTTCAGGACCGCGATGGAAACGGTGGTCAAGGGCGGGAACGTGGCGCAAGCCACCACCCGCCCTTACGGTTGCAACGTCAAGTACAAGTCCTGATCGCCGATTCAGGCCGCGCGGCGGCGGAAGTCGCGCGGCCTGAATCCCAGCGCCGCCAGCACCGCGAAGTAGGCGAAGGCGCAGGCCGTGATGATGGCGAGCAGGGCGCCGACGCGCAGGGCAGGGGTGACCTTCATCGCCGCCCAGTCGAATTGGGCCTGGCCGAACCAGGCGAGCAGCCCCATCACGCCGACCGCCACGGCCAGCTTGATGAAGAAGGTCAGCCAGCCCGGCTGCGGCGCATAGATGCCGCGCCGGCGCAGGCCCACGTACAGGCAGGTGGCGTTGATGCAGGCGCCCAGGCCGATCGACAGGGCCAGCCCGGCCACCCCCAGGCCGAGCCAGAACACGAACACCAGGTTCATCAACTGGGTCGCGAACAGCACCATGACCGCGATGCGCACCGGCGTCCTGACGTCCTGGCGCGCATAGAAGGCCGGCGCCAGGATCTTGACCAGGATGATGCCCAGCAGCCCGGCGCTGTAGGCCATCAACGGCATGGCCGAGTTGGCGAGCGCCGCGTCGTCGAATTTTCCGTAATGGAACAGGGTGGCGATCATCGGCTCGGCCAGCGTCGCCATGCCCACCGCCGCCGGCAGCGCCAGCAGGAAGGTCAGGCGCAGGCCCCAGTTGAGCAGGGCCGCATATTCCTCGCTATTGCCTTCGCTGTTCGCCTTCGAGAGCGACGGCAGCAGGATGGTGCCCAGGGCCACGCCCAGCATCGCGGTCGGGAATTCCATCAGGCGGTCGGCGTACTGCAGGGCCGAGACGGCGCCCGCCGCCAGGCTGGCCGCGATGCCGGTATTGATCAACAGGCTGATCTGTGCGGCAGACACCGCGAACACGGCCGGGCCCATTTTCTTCAGCATGCGCCGCACGCCGGCGTCGCGCAGGCCGTGCATCGGATTGATGGAAATGCGCGGCAGCATGCCGATTCTCACCAGCGAGGGAATCTGGATCGCCACCTGCAGCAGGCCGCCGACGCATACCGCGATCGCCATCGCGTAGATCGGCTGCTCGAGGTAGTCGACCAGCACCAGCGAGGCGAAGATGAACGACAGGTTCAGCAATACCGGTGTGAAGGCGGGAATCTTGAACTGGCGCCAGGTATTGAGGATGCCGCCGGCCAGGGCGACGAAGGACATGCAGGCGATATACGGGAACATCATCCGCGTCATGATCACCGAGGCGTCGTAGGCGCCGGGTGTCGCGCGCAGGTCGCCGGCCAGCATGGCGATCAGGAGCGGGGCGCCGACGATGCCGACGATGCTGGTCAGCACCGTGGCCCAGATCAGGGCGGTGGCGACGTGGTCGACCAGGGTCTTCGTGGCCTGCTCGCCGTGCCGGGTTTTGTATTCCGACAAGATCGGCACGAAGGCCTGCGAGAACGCGCCTTCGGCGAACAGGCGTCGCAGCAGGTTCGGCAGGCGGAAAGCGATGATGAAGGCATCGGTATAGGCCGAGGCGCCAAAGGCGCGCGCGAACAGGCTTTCGCGCAGCAGGCCGGTGACGCGCGACAGCATGGTCATGCTGGAGATGGCGGCGAGGGTTCTGAGCAGGTTCATGGCGCAAGATTATACTTGGGCAATTCGTGTGGATCGGGACTGTTTCGAGGTGCCGGGCGCCGCTCCCGCAAGGACGGTAAACCGACAATCCTTGAATTATGAATTGCTTGGAATTGAAACCTTCGCTATAATCGTGGGCTGTACTGAATTCTGTTAGCAGACACTAATCGTTGGGCAGGCACCGCATAGCCAACCCCGGCGCCAGTTTGACAGTCGCTAATGTTTGCAAACGCAACTTGACCCCGATTTAGGAAATTCCATGGCAAATACCGCACAAGCGCGCAAACGCGCTCGTCAAGCAGTTAAGCAAAACGCACACAACTCGTCGCAGCGTTCGACCCTGCGCACCGCAATCAAGGCCGTCCGCAAAGCCATCCAGGCTGGCGACAAGGCTGCCGCGACCACCATCTTCCAGCAATCCGTGTCGAAGATCGACAGCATCGCTGACAAGAAGATCATCCACAAGAACAAGGCAGCGCGCCACAAGAGCCGCCTGGCTGCAGCCCTGAAAGCACTGTCGGCTTAATAGCCCGTTTGCGACGCGGCCCGCGGGCCGCGACGGCAAAGTTCTGTGCAGTTGGAAAGACCCGCCCGACTTCGGTCCTGGCGGGTTTTTTTGCTTGGCGCTGCGTTTTTCCGTGTTCCTCGGGTTCGCAGGATTGTCGACCGCTTAAAAACTGGTATCCCGTGCAAAGCTCGGGCATAATATGGCGCGTCTTATGTCTTATAGAAGACTTGAGCGCGCAGCCGCGACGGCGCAGGGATTGCCGCCCCCTGGCGGTCACGCCTTTGCGATCTGCCCATCCCGGGATCGGGAGGGGTAGAATGTCCGGCATCAGCGCGGTGCGCCAAGGCGGAGCGCCAGGGTTTTGGCCTGTGGCCAATTGTCAGTTTTATACTCGCGACAAGGTTCGCGATTACCGAGGAAAATGTGCATGAGCAGTGATCAGACCATCATCTACACCCTGACCGACGAGGCGCCGCTGCTGGCGACCCACGCCTTCCTGCCCGTGGTCAGCACCTTCACCAAGCCGGCCGGCATCACCGTCGAGGCCAGCGACATCTCGGTCGCGGCCCGCATCCTGGCCGCCTTCCCGGAGAACCTGACCCCGGAACAGCGCGTGCCTGACGCGCTGGCCGAACTGGGCAAGAAGACGCTCACGCCGGAAGCCAACATCATCAAGCTGCCGAACATCAGCGCCTCGGTCACCCAATTGACCACCGCGATCAAGGAACTGCAAGAGAAGGGCTACAACATTCCCGACTACCCGGCCGATCCGAAGACCGACGAAGAAAAAACCATCAAGGCCAAGTACGGCAAGTGCATCGGCTCGGCGGTGAACCCGGTCCTGCGCGAAGGTAACTCGGACCGCCGCGCGCCGCGCGCCGTCAAGGAATACGCCCGCAAGAACCCGCACTCGATGCAGCCATGGTCGCAGGCATCGCGCACCCACGTGTCGCACATGACCGGCGGTGACTTCTACCACGGCGAGAAGTCGATGACCCTCGACGCGGCACGCGACGTCAAGATGGAACTGGTCACCAAGAGCGGCCAGACCATCGTCCTGAAACCGAAGGTCGCGCTGCAGGCGGGCGAGATCATCGATTCGATGTTCATGAGCCGCAAGGCCCTGCTGGACTTCTACGAAGCGCAGATCGAAGACGCGCACCAGACCGGCATGCTGTTCTCGCTGCACGTCAAGGCGACCATGATGAAGGTCTCGCACCCGATCGTGTTCGGCCACTGCGTGCGCATGTTCTACAAGGACGCGTTCGCCAAGCACGGCGCGCTGTTCGACAGCCTGGGCATCAACGTCAACAACGGCATGGCCGACCTGTACAACAAGATCGCCGACCTGCCGTCGTCGCAGCGCGAGGAAATCATCCGCGACCTGCACGCCTGCCAGGAACATCGCCCTGAACTGGCCATGGTCGACTCGGCCAAGGGCATCACCAACTTCCACTCGCCGAACGACGTGATCGTCGACGCGTCGATGCCGGCCATGATCCGCGCCGGCGGCAAGATGTACGGCGCCGATGGCCGCCTGAAGGAAGTCAAGGCCGTCATCCCGGAGAGCACCTTCGCCCGCATCTACCAGGAGATCATCAACTTCTGCAAATGGCATGGCGCCTTCGACCCGAAGACCATGGGCACCGTCCCGAACGTCGGCCTGATGGCCCAGCAAGCCGAGGAATACGGTTCGCACGACAAGACCTTCGAGATCCAGGAGGATGGCGTGGCCAACATCACCGACCTCGCCACCGGCGAAGTCCTGATGAGCCAGAATGTCGAGCAGGGCGACATCTGGCGCATGTGCCAGGTCAAGGACGCGCCGATCCGCGACTGGGTCAAGCTGGCCGTGACCCGCGCCCGCAACTCGGGCATGCCGGCCGTGTTCTGGCTCGATCCGTACCGTCCGCACGAGAATGAGCTGATCAAGAAGGTCAAGACCTACCTGAAGGATCACGACACGAGCGGCCTGGACATCCAGATCATGTCGCAGGTGCGCGCGATGCGCTACACCCTGGAGCGCGTGTGGCGCGGCCTGGACACCATCTCGGTGACCGGCAACATCCTGCGCGACTACCTGACCGACCTGTTCCCGATCATGGAACTGGGCACCAGCGCCAAGATGCTGTCGATCGTGCCGCTGATGGCGGGCGGCGGCATGTACGAGACCGGCGCCGGCGGTTCGGCGCCGAAGCACGTGCAGCAGCTGGTGGAAGAGAATCACCTGCGCTGGGATTCGCTGGGCGAGTTCCTGGCGCTGGCCGTCTCGCTGGAAGACCTCGGCATCAAGACCGGCAACAACAAGGCCAAGGTGCTGGCCAAGACCCTGGACGCGGCCACCGGCAAGCTGCTGGACAACCGCAAGTCGCCATCGCCGAAGACCGGCGAGCTCGACAATCGTGGCAGCCAGTTCTACCTGTCGATGTACTGGGCCCAGGAACTGGCCGCGCAGACCGAGGACGCCGACCTGGCCGCCAAGTTCGCGCCGCTGGCCAAGCAGCTGGGCGAGAGCGAAGGCAAGATCGTCGCCGAGCTGCTCGAAGTGCAGGGCAAGCCGGCCGACATCGGCGGCTACTACAAGCTGGACGAAGCCAAGGTGGGCGCGGTGATGCGCCCGAGCGCGACCTTCAACGCCGCGCTGGAATCGCTGGCCTGAACTTGAAGCGCCCATGAAAAACCCGCCGTACCGCAAGGTCGGCGGGTTTTTTCATGGTCGCTGGTGATTGCGTCAGGCGGCAGGCAGCGCCGCGATTGCCTCGATCTCGACCAGCATGCCGTCCAGCGCCAGGCGCGGCACGGGGATCAGCGTGCAGGCCGGCGCTTGCGATCCCCAGGCGCGCTGCGCCTCGGCGACCCAGTCCGCCAGCCGGGTCTCCGAATGGTCGACCACGAGCAGGGTGAGTCGATAGACGTCCTTCAGCGTGGCGCCGGCTGCCGCCAGGCCGATGTCGATATTGGCAATCGCCTGGCGCGCCTGGGCGGCAAAGTCCGGGGCCAGGCGGCCTTCGCCATCCTGCCCGCCCTGGCCGGCGAGATGCACGATGCGGGCGCCGGGCGCGACTTGCGCGATATGCGAGTAGCCATGGGCCGAGGGATCGTCAAGGCCGGCCGGATTGGACAGGACGAAGGCGGGTGAGGTCGTGTTCATGAAGAAGGCTCCAGGTGAATGAAGCCTCCATCGTGCGACCTCAACTCGGCTTGAGGTCAAGCGTTTCAGCGCAAGGATGCGGCAGGCACTTCGATATGCTCGCCCGGCATCAGCGGATGCGTGGCCAGCGAGAACGGTCCGATACTGCTGCGCACCAGGCGCAGGGTGGGGAAGCCCACCGCCGCCGTCATGCGCCGCACTTGCCGGTTCTTGCCTTCCTCGAGCGTGATCGCGATCCAGGCGGTCGGCTTGTCCTGGCGCGCGCGGATCGGCGGGTTGCGCGGCCACAGCCAGTCCGGCTCGGCGATGCGCACCGCGCGGCACGGCTTGGTGACAAAGTCGCCCAGGTCGAGCGGCGCCTGCAGGCGCGCCAGCGCGGCGGCGTCGGGCACGCCGTCGACCTGCACCAGGTAGGTCTTGGCTTCCTTGTGGTCGGGGTGGGCGATCTTGTGCTGCAGCTTGCCGTCGTCGGTCAGGAGCATCAGGCCCTCGCTGTCGGCGTCGAGCCGGCCGGCAGGATAAATGCCTGGAATGTCCAGGTAATCGGCCAGCGATTCGCGGCCTTCCTGCGGCGAAAACTGGCACAGGACCTGGAACGGCTTATTGAAGAGAATCAGGGGCATCGGGATAGGGGGTTTCAGGTGTATGGCGTGCCGATATGGCAGAATACTGAGGCATAATAAAACGCACGCCATCTTATGTCTTATAGAGGACTGGCGGCATGCTGGCGAGCCGGGGCAATATTGTAATCGAGTCCGCCCTGCCGACCGCCGCCCACCTGGAGAACACGCGATGTATCAGCCGAAGTACCAGCATATTACCGTCCCGGCCGACGGCAGCAAGATCACCGTCAACGCCGATTTCACCCTGAACGTGCCGGATAAGCCGGTCATTCCCTATATCGAAGGCGATGGCACCGGGGTGGACATCACGCCCGTCATGATCAAGGTGGTCGATGCGGCGGTGGAAAAAGCCTACGGTGGCGCGCGCAGGATCTGCTGGATGGAAATCTTCGCCGGCGAGAAGGCGACCCGCCGTTACGGCGCCGATACCTGGCTGCCGGGCGAGACGCTCGACGTGCTGAAGGAATACGTGGTCTCGATCAAGGGACCGCTGACGACGCCGGTCGGCGGCGGCATCCGTTCGCTCAACGTCGCGCTGCGCCAGGAACTCGACCTGTATGTCTGCCTGCGCCCGGTGCGCTATTTTACCGGCGTGCCGTCGCCGCTCAGGCAGCCGGAAAAGACCGATATGGTCATCTTCCGCGAGAACTCCGAAGACATCTATGCCGGCATCGAGTGGGAAGCCGGTTCGGATGGCGCGCGCAGGCTGGTCGCTTACCTGGCCGAGGAACTGGGCGTGAACAGGATCCGCTTCCCGGAGACCTCGGGGCTGGGCATCAAGCCGGTCTCGCGCGAGGGGACCGAGCGCCTGGTGCGCAAGGCGATCCAGTACGCGATCGACAATGACAAGCCGTCGGTGACCCTGGTGCACAAGGGCAATATCATGAAATACACCGAAGGCGCTTTCCGCGACTGGGGTTATGCGCTGGCGCAAAAGGAATTCGGCGCCGAGCTGTTCGACGGCGGCCCGTGGTGCAGGGTCAGGAACCCCAGGACCGGCCGTGACATCATGATCAAGGATTCGATCGCCGACGCCTTCCTGCAGCAGATCCTGCTGCGTCCCGCCGAATACAGCGTGATCGCCACCCTGAACCTGAATGGCGACTATATCTCGGATGCGCTGGCGGCCCAGGTCGGCGGCATCGGCATCGCGCCGGGCGCGAATATGTCGGATTCGGTGGCGGTGTTCGAGGCCACCCACGGCACGGCGCCGAAATACGCGGGCAAGGATTATGTGAATCCGGGGTCCATGATCCTGTCGGCCGAGATGATGCTGCGCCACATGGGGTGGAGCGAGGCGGCCGACCTCATCATCGCGGCCATGGGCCGGGCGATCGTGTCGAAAAAGGTGACGTATGACTTTGCGCGCCTGATGGAAGGGGCGACCCAGGTGTCGTGTTCGGGATTCGGCGAAGTCATGATCGAGTATATGTAAACGCGCGCGAGGAGAACGCATGGACCAGCAATCGATCACTCAGGCCGATTACGAGAAAATCGGGCGTTTCATCTATGGCTTTCAGCGCCATGCCGATCCGGAGCGGCTGCGCGCGGCGGCGGCGGGTGCGCTGGCGCCCGAGCTGGCCGAGCGCGCGTTAGCGTTGGTGCGCCGCTACGACGCGGCGCTCGATGCGCTTCAGCGCAACACGGTCGAGGGCATGCCCGATGTCGTGAGCGATGATGAATTGCAGGCGATTCTCGCGCACGCGGCGGCATTCGTGCAGGACAGTGGCTGGACCCATGGCGGGAACCACAGCCGCTAGGCGAAAAAAAACCCCGCTGTTGCGGGGTTTCTTGCTTCCGGGAGGGGAAAGATTACAGACCCTGGATATTGGAAGCTTGCTTGCCTTTAGGGCCTTGCGTGACTTCGAATTGGACTTTTTGACCTTCTTTGAGGGTCTTAAAACCGTTCATGTTGATCGCGGAGAAGTGAGCGAACAAATCCTCGCCGCCGTCATCAGGAGTGATGAAACCAAAGCCTTTGGAATCATTGAACCACTTAACAGTACCAGTTGCCATAAAAGAACTTTCAAATTTAACAAATCACACGAGCCATAAAAGCAAGAAGCTTCTTGCCCCCTCCTCAGCCTGCTCACTTCTTATCAACAAGTACATAAGTACAATGTCAATAACTGCATTGTTGGTGGAATAATCACTGAAGTCAAGCGCTTTTGCGTGCCTATTGCCAAATATTTCAGGGCTAACCCATCCACGGTCTTGATTTCCTCAATCGGAACGCCATCTGCGCAAATATCTGAAAACGCGTAAGATGGAAGCACCAGAAAACGAGCTGATGTTTACGCTTGGCACCAACCGCGGAAGTATTAGAATAACCCCATGGCAACGAAGCACGATACTGAACAACTGCTTGAGCGGCAGACCGTCAAACCGCCTCCGCTGTACCAGGTGGCGCTACTGAACGATGACTACACGCCGATGGAGTTCGTGGTCGCCGTGATCCAGGAATATTTCAACAAGGATCGCGAGACTGCAACCCAGATCATGCTCTCTGTTCACCGTCATGGTAAAGGGGTATGCGGGGTGTTTTCCAAAGATATAGCGTGTACCAAAGTGGAGTTTGTCTTAACGCATGCGCGCAAGGCCGGGCACCCCCTGCAGTGCGTGATGGAGGAAGTATGATTGCGCAGGAACTTGAAGTATCCCTACACATGGCCTTTGTCGAGGCACGCCAGGCACGCCACGAGTTCATCACCGTGGAACACCTGCTGCTCGCGCTCCTCGATAATCCATCGGCCGCCGAAGTCCTGCGTGCGTGCGCGGTCAATATCGAAGACCTGCGCAAGACCTTGACTAATTTTATCGGTGACAACACCCCGACCGTGCCCGGCACGGGCGAGGTCGACACCCAGCCGACGCTCGGTTTCCAGCGCGTGATCCAGCGCGCGATCATGCACGTGCAGTCGGCCTCGAACGGCAAGAAAGAAGTCACCGGCGCCAATGTGCTGGTGGCGATCTTCGGCGAGAAGGATTCGCACGCTGTTTACTACCTGCACCAGCAGGGCGTGACCCGCCTCGACGTCGTCAACTTCATCTCGCACGGCGTGCGCAAGGACCAGCAGATGGACACCCAGAAGGCGTCCGAAGGCGTGGAAGAAGCGCAGGTCGAAGGCCAGGCGAAAGAGTCGCCGCTCGACCAGTTCACCCAGAACCTGAACAAGGCGGCCGCCGACGGCAAGATCGATCCGCTGATCGGGCGCGAGGAAGAAGTCGACCGCGTGATCCAGATCCTGTGCCGCCGCCGCAAGAACAACCCGCTGCTGGTGGGCGAGGCCGGCGTGGGCAAGACCGCGATCGCCGAAGGCCTGGCCTGGCGCATCGTGCAAGAGGACGTGCCCGAGATCCTGCAGAACGCCGTCGTGTTCTCGCTCGACATGGGCGCGCTGCTGGCCGGCACCAAGTACCGCGGCGATTTCGAGCAGCGCCTGAAGGCCGTGCTCAAGCAGATCAAGGACACCCCGAACGGCATCCTGTTCATCGACGAGATCCACACGATCATCGGCGCCGGTTCGGCCTCGGGCGGCACGCTCGACGCCTCGAACCTGCTCAAGCCGGCGCTGGCCAACGGCCAGCTCAAGTGCATCGGCGCGACCACGTTCACCGAGTTCCGCGGCGTGTTCGAGAAAGACCATGCGCTGAGCCGCCGGTTCCAGAAGGTCGACGTCAACGAACCGTCGGTCGAGCAGACCGTGGCGATCCTGCGCGGCCTCAAGTCGCGCTTCGAAGAACACCATGGCGTGAAATATTCGGCGTCGGCGCTGTCGACCGCGGCCGAGCTGGCGGCGCGCTTCATCAACGACCGTCACTTGCCGGATAAAGCGATCGACGTCATCGACGAAGCCGGCGCCGCCCAGCGCATCCTGCCGAAGTCGAAGCAAAAGAAAACCATCGGCAAGACCGAGATCGAGGACATCATCGCCAAGATCGCGCGCATCCCGCCGCAAACGGTCAACCAGGACGACCGCAGCAAGCTGCAGACGATCGACCGCGACCTGCGCAACGTCGTGTTCGGGCAAGATCCGGCCATCGATGCACTGGCTTCGGCCATCAAGATGGCGCGCGCCGGCCTGGGCAAGACCGACAAGCCGATCGGTTCCTTCCTGTTCTCGGGCCCGACCGGCGTCGGCAAGACCGAGGTGGCGAAGCAGCTGGCCTTCATCCTGGGCATCGACCTGGTGCGCTTCGACATGTCCGAGTACATGGAGCGCCACGCCGTGTCGCGCCTGATCGGCGCGCCGCCGGGCTACGTCGGCTTCGACCAGGGCGGCCTCTTGACCGAGGCCATCACCAAGAAGCCGCACACCGTGCTGCTGCTGGACGAGATCGAGAAGGCCCATCCGGACATCTTCAACATCCTGTTGCAGGTGATGGACCATGGCACCCTAACCGACAACAACGGCCGCAAGGCGGACTTCCGCAACGTGATCATCATCATGACCACCAATGCGGGCGCCGAAAGCCTGACCAAGCGTTCGCTGGGCTTCGTGGATTCGCGCGCGACCGGCGACGAGATGGTCGACATCAAGCGCATGTTCACGCCGGAGTTCCGCAACCGCCTGGACGCGATCATCAGCTTCCGCGCGCTGGACGAGGACATCATCCTGCGCGTCGTCGACAAGTTCCTGATGCAGCTCGAAGAGCAGCTGCATGAGAAGAAAGTCGAAGCGGTCTTCACCGAGAAGCTGCGCAAGTTCCTGGGCGCCAAGGGCTTCGACCCGGCGATGGGTGCGCGTCCGATGTCGCGCCTGATCCAGGACATGATCCGCAAGGCGCTGGCCGACGAGCTGCTGTTCGGCCGCCTGACCAATGGCGGTCGCGTGACGGTCGACCTGAACGAGAAGGACGACGTGGTCCTCGAGTTCCCGGAGGGCGATCCATTGCCGCCGCCGGCCCCGGCCGAGACGGTCGAGATCGAGTAACCGTGTTGGGGGGCGAAACCCGCTCCGCACCGCGCTTTGGAAGCCCGCTCACGCAAGTGCAGCGGGCTTCTTGCTTTTGAAATCATGACTATTGGTTTCTTTGAAATCAACTTTCCATGAAAATAATGACATTTCTTGAAATGTGAGTTCACGCACCTGTCATATAACATTTCTACACTACCCGCATTGTTGGCCCACCTCCTCATGGACTCCCAATGCGACTCCCGCAGCTCAATACTTCCGCCAAGCTCATCGGCGCCTTCGGCATCCTCTCCCTCGTCATCGTGATCATCGCCGCCGTCGCGGTATGGCGCATGCACGCGGCCGATGTCATCACTTCCAACCTGGTCGACGACAAGCTCGCCAAGCAGCAGCTGGTATCCGACCTGCTCGGCATCGAGCGCCTGAACGGCTCGCGCACGGTCTCGATCGCGCGCAGCGACAGCCTGGAACTGGCCGATTACTTCCAGACCCAGCTGGCGGACGGCCGCAAGAACATTGCCGCCATCGAGGCCAGGCTGGCCACGCTGCCGGTATCGGAACGCGAGCGCGCGATGCTGCAGGATGCGGCCCGCCACAAGGCCGCGCTAGGCGCGGTCCAGGAGGCGCTGTTCAAGGCCAAGGACCTGGGCCAGACCGGCCTGGTCGAGGACATCCTGACCCGGCAATGGGAACCGGGCTACAAGGCCAAGGTCGGCGCCTTCGAAGCCTTGCTCGCCTACGAGAGCAGCGAGGCGCACCGCCTGGCCGACGAAACGACCGCCTCGTCGAGCTTCAGCAAGATGCTGCTGCTGGGCCTGGGCGGCGCGGCGCTGCTGGTCGGAATCGTTCTGGCATGGGCCTTGAGCCGCAACCTGGTGGTGCCGCTGCAGCAGGCGGCCATGCTGGCCGAGCAGGTGGCCCATGGCGACCTGCGTCCGATCATCCGCCACCAGCGCAGCGACGAGATCGGCCGCCTGTTCGACGCCTTGAACGGCATGACCCATGGCGTGTCGAACACCGTGTCGCAGGTGCTGGTCGGCGCCCAGGCGATCGACGCGGCCTCGAACGAGATCGCCGAAGGCAACCAGGACCTGTCGAACCGCACCGAACGCCAGGCCGATGCGCTGCGCCAGACCGTGAGCGCGATGATTGCATTGAGCGAAGCGATCGCCAGCAACAACGCCAACGCGAAGCATGCCAATGCGCTGGCCCAGACCGCGTCCGGCGTGGCGACCGAAGGCGCGCGGGCGGTCGAACAGCTGGTGGCGCGCATGGGCGCGATCAAGACCTCGGCCGCGCGCATCGTCGACATCACCGGCATGATCGACAGCATCGCCTTCCAGACCAATATCCTGGCGCTCAACGCGGCGGTGGAAGCGGCGCGCGCCGGCAGCGAAGGCCGCGGCTTCGCCGTGGTGGCGTCCGAGGTGCGCAACCTGGCGCAGCACTCGGCCGGGGCGGCCAAGGAAATCAAGAAGCTGGTGCAGGATTCGTCGAGCGAGATCGAGGCCGGCACCGGCATGGCCGAATCGGCCGGCTCGACCATGCGCGCGATGCTGGAACACGTGCACGAAGTGGCCGGCATCCTCGGGAGTATCCATACCGCCAGCGCCGGCCAGGCCGACGGCGTAACGCAGGTGAGCCGCGCGATCGCCGAGATCGACATGTCGACCCAGCAGAACGCGGCGATGGTCGAGGAAGCCGCGGCGGCGGCGGCCTCGATGCGCCAGCAGGCGGCCGAGCTGTCGGCGCTGGTGGCGACGTTCAAGTTGCGCAGCAGCCTGCCGGCGCCGGCGTCCCAGTCCCTGCTCGAAGCCGCGTGACGATGTGCGCATATTCGGGGCCGGTTTTTGGCTATGCTGGAAGGCCATGCCTTGCATTGTTGCCCGATGATCCGACTGTTTGCCTTGCTGCTGGCCGTGTGGGCCTCCACCGCGCTGGCGGCCGATCCGCCGACGCTCGTCAATCCGGGCTTTGAACGGACTGAGGCCGGCGGCGGCAAGCCTGCCGGCTGGATCCGGGTCGGCGCCGGACACGACGTGCGCACCGAATGCGAGGCCACCTGCAGCCTGCATGTACAGGGCCGCGCCGACGCCAAGTGGGTGGGCGGTGTATTCCAGCGCCTGGCCCCCGGCAGCGCCGCCGGCCAGGTATTGACCGTGTCCGCACGCTTTCGCGCCGAGGGCGTGAGCGAGTACGCCTTCGTGGCGCTGCGGCTGCACGGCGCGAGCGGCATCATCGGCGACCATTCGAATGGTCCCGCACTGTCCCATGGCCGCAGCGACTGGCAGCAAGTCGAGTTGCGGGTCTCGGTACCGCTGGACGCGACCGGCATCGAACTTCATATCGGAATGCGCGGCGAGGGCAGCATCCGGGTCGACCGGCTCGCGTTGGCGGTGACGCCGCGTCCGCAGCCATCGCCGGTGCTACTCGATGACGCAGCGCTGGCCCTGGCTCCCGCCGACATGCCGCCCATTGCCGCCGCCTGGCGCGCCGACGTGCAGGCCCGGCGCCACCCGATCCGCTCCCTGTTCAGCGATGACTTCAGCGACCTGCAATTCCTCAAGCCCCTGCTGCAGGGCAAGCGCATCGTCCAACTGGGCGAGGCTTCGCACGGCGTGGCCGAATCGAACTGGGCAAAGGTCAGGCTGATCAAGTTCCTGCACCAGCAGATGGGCTTCGACGTGCTGGCGTTCGAGGGATCGCTCGACCAGTGCATCGACGCCGACCGCCAGATCGGCACGCTGGCAAGCCGCGAAGTGATGCGGCGCTGCCTGTTCCTGACCTGGAATACCACCGAAATCGAAGGCCTGTTCGACTACCTGAAAGCACAGCGCGCCGGCGGCAAGCCACTCGCGCTGGCCGGCTTCGATGTCCAGTTCAGCGGCTGGCACCTCGACAAGGCGCGCTTGCGCGACATGCTGGCGATCGCCGATGCAGGGCTCGCGCCACGCGTCGCGGAACATGACAAGGAGCTGGGCGACAGCCGTCCGTTGACGGCGCAGCGTAGCAGGGAGATTCAAGCTTTCTATGCGGACGTCGCCACGGCGCTTGCAGAGCGCCGCCCGCAGCTGCGGGCGGCGGGATACGCGGACCACGAGATCGACATCGAGATCCAGACCGCGCATGCCCGCCAGTGGCTGGCGCGCCGCAATGAACACCTCGATGAAGTCAACGGCGTGGCCGGCAATACGGTGCGCGACGCGGGCATGGCCGAGCAGCTCGATTTCGTACTCGATACACTTTACCCAGGACGCAAGGTCATCGTGTGGGCCCACAATCTGCACGTCACCAACGCCGCGGCGCCAGGCGACTTCACCAGCATGGGCCAGCTGCTCGCTCAGCGGCGCCGGGCCGAGATGTACACGGTCGGCTTCTACATGGGCCGCGGCATGGTCGTCAATGGACAGTATCCGCCGTCGCCGGTGCCAGCTCCGCCGCCTGGAACCCTCGAAGCGGTGCTCGCCAACGGCGGCCTGAAATTCGCCTTCGTCGATTTTTCACAGGCCATCCCGGGTCAGTCCACGGGCTGGTTCCATGAGAAGAACACGGTGCGCGAATTCGGGACGGTCCCCAAGGAGATCGTCCCGGCGCGGTCGTACGACGGCGTCTTCTACACCGACACCGTGACGCCGGCCCAGAAGTTCTGATTCAGATCGCCGCCAGCGCGCGCCTTAGATCCTCGCGCTGGTCGTCGACATGCTCGATCCCGACCGACAGGCGGATGAGCCCATCGCCGATGCCCAGTTCGGCGCGCCGCTCGGGCGGAATGCTGGCGTGGGTCATCAGCGCCGGGTGCTCGATCAGGCTTTCCACGCCGCCCAGGCTCTCGGCCAGGGTGAACACCTCGCAGGTTTCCAGGAAGCGGCGCGCGCCGTCGACGTCGGTGTCGAGGTCGATCGACACGATGCCGCCGTAGCCGTGCATCTGGTGCCGCGCGAGCGCGTGCTGCGGGTGCGACTCCAGGCCGGGATAGTAGACCTTGCGCACCCTCGGTTGCTGTTCGAGCCAGCTGGCCAGCAGCAGGGCGTTGGCATTGCTGCGTTCCACGCGCAGCGCCAGCGTCTTGATCCCGCGCAGCACCAGGAAGCTGTCGAACGGGCCCTGGATCGCGCCCACCGCGTTCTGGATGAAGCCGAGCTTCTCGGCCAGCCCGGTCTGGGCGTCGCCGGCACCGACCACCGCCACGCCGCCGATCACGTCGGAGTGGCCGTTCATGTACTTGGTGGTGGAGTGCACCACGATGTCGAAGCCGTGGTCCAGCGGACGCTGGTTGATCGGGCTGGCGAAGGTGTTGTCGCACACGCTGACGATGCCGCGCGCGTGGCACAGGCTGGCGATCGCGGCCAGGTCGGCCAGCTTGAGCATCGGGTTGGTCGGGGTCTCGACCCACACCATGCGCGTCTCGGGCGTGATGGCGGCGGCCAGCGCGTCGGGATCGGACAGGTCGACGTAGCTGAACGTGAGCCCGGCGCTGTCGCGCCGCACGCGCTCGAACAGGCGGTAGGTGCCGCCGTACATATCGTCGCCGGCGACGATGTGCGCGCCGGCGGGCAGCAGTTCGAGCACCGCCGCGATCGCGGCCAGGCCGGAAGCGAAGGCGAAGGCGGCGCGGCCGCCTTCGATGTCGGCCACGCAGCGTTCGAGCGCCCAGCGCGTCGGGTTGTGCGAGCGGCCGTAGTCCAGGCCCTTGTGCACGCCGGGGCTCTCTTGCCGGAAGGTCGAGGTGGCGAAGATGGGCGGCATCACGGCGCCGGTCGCCGGTTCGGGCGCCTGGCCGCCGTGGATGACGCGGGTAGCGAGGTGGCGTTTGAACTCGATGGGATGGTTCACTGAGGAAGTCAAGACAGGGTCCTTCGCAAATGATTGAGCAGGTCGTAGCGCGTGATCAGGCCGTAGAAGCGCGGCCCGTCGGCGATCACGGCGGTCAGGCCGCGGTCGAGGATCTCGCGCAGCTGGCCCATGCCGGCCGCCGGATGCAGGGTTTGCAACTGGGTCGTCATGGTGCTTGAGACCGGGGCATTGAAGCGCGCGGTATCCTGCGTCACCTGGTGCAGCAGGTCGGATTCGTCGATCAGGCCCAGCAGCCGGCCTTCGGCATCGACCACCGGCAGCTGCTGCAGGTCGCTCGCGCGCATGCGGTTGAAGGCGGTGAGTAGGGTGTCGTCGGGAGACAGGGTGATCACCTCGCCGGCGTCGTGGCGGCGGCCGATCAGGTCGCGCAAGTCGTTCGTCTTCGGCCGCGTGATCAGGCCCTGGTCGACCATCCAGCCGTCGCTGTAGACCTTGGAGAGGTAGCGGGTGCCGGTGTCGCAGACGAAGGTGACCACGCGCTTGGGGCGGGTCTGGGCGCGGCAGTAGCGCAGCGCCGCCGCCAGCAGGGTGCCGGTGGACGAGCCGGCCAGGATGCCTTCTTGCTGCAGCAGCAGGCGCGCGGTGGCAAAGCTTTCCTCGTCGCTGATCGTGTAGGCGGTCTTGACCCGCGACAGGTCGGCGATGCCGGGAATGAAATCCTCGCCGATGCCCTCGACCGCCCACGACCCGGCAGGCTGCGACACGTGGCCCGTGTTGACGTATTCGGCCAGGATCGAGCCCTGCGGGTCGGCCAGGATGAATTCGAGCAGCGGCTGGGTCTTTTTAAAATAACGCGACAAGCCGGTGAGGGTGCCGCTCGATCCGACGCCGACCACGATGGCGTCGAGCTTGTGGTTGGTCTGGTCCCACAGTTCGGGACCGGTGGTGGTTTCGTGCGCGCGCGGGTTGGCCGGATTGTTGAACTGGTCGGCGAACCAGGCGCCGGGGATCTCCCTGGCCAGGCGCGCGGCGTAGTCCTGGTAGTACTCGGGATGGCCCTTGCCGACGTCGGAGCGGGTCAGGTGGATCTCGGCGCCGAGCGCCTTCAGGTGCAGGATTTTTTCTGCCGCCATTTTGTCGGGCACCACCAGCACGACCCGGTAGCCCTTGATGCGCGCGACCAGCGCCAGGCCCAGGCCGGTATTGCCGGCGGTGGCCTCGACCACGGTGCCGCCCGGCTGCACCAGGCCGTCGTGCTCGGCCTGTTCGATCATGGTCTTGCCGATGCGGTCCTTGATGGAGCCGCCCGGATTCTGGGACTCGAGCTTGAGGAACAGCTGGCAGGGGCCGGTGTCGATCCGGGTCACCTCCACCAACGGGGTATCGCCGATCAGCGAAAACAGTGCAGCTTGCGACGCATGTTGCATATTGCCTCCGTTAAGCCGGCCAGCCGGCGCGGGTTGGCGCAATGGACCGCGGCGGGCCGGCATGCTACGACGAACTGGCGCGGATGGCGCCAGGACTCTGAACATGATACGAGTTTTTGTCGGGCGCTGCTTTGGAGCTGCTTAAAGTTTTATTAAGACGGCGTTTCCGACCTGAGCCTGCGCCACAAGGTCGTGCGGCTGATGCCCAAGTGCTGCGCAGCAAGATCGCGCTGGCCGCCGAAGCGGGCCAGCACGGCGGCGGCGGATTCGCGGGCAGGGAGCGGGGCCGTCGCCGGCGCTGCTGCAGGCGCTGCGGCGGGCGCCGTCCCGCGCGCCAGCTCCGGCGCCACCGCCAGCAGGAAGGCCGGGCTCAAGGCCTGCAACGGTTCGGCCGCGAGGAACAGGGCGACCCGCTCCATCAGGTTGCGCAGCTCGCGCACATTGCCGGGCCAGCCGTAGGACGCGAGCAGGGGGGCGCAGGCCCTGACCTCGGCCGCCAGGTTCGGATGCGGGCGCGCATCGAGCGCGGCGAGCGCCTGTTTCAGCGACCATTCGGCCAGCGGCGCGATATCCGCCGCGCGCGCGCGCAGCGGCGGCAAGACCAGGCGCAGCACCGCCAGCCGATAGAACAGGTCGGCGCGGAAGCGCCCGTCGCGTACCCGCGCCTCGAGGTCGCAATGGGTGGCGCTGATCACGCGCACATCGATCGGCACCGGCCGCGTGCCGCCGACCCGCATCACCTCGCGTTCCTCGAGCACGCGCAGCAGGCGGGTCTGGAGGGCCAGCGGCATTTCTCCGATCTCGTCCAGGAACAGCGTGCCGCCGTTGGCCGCCTCGAACAGGCCGGCGTGGCCGCCGCGGCGCGCGCCGGTGAACGCGCCTTCTTCATGGCCGAACAGCTCCGACTCGAGCAGCGATTCGGCGATCGCGCCGCAATTCACCGCCACGAAGGGCCGGTTGGCGCCGCGGCGCGGGCTTTCGCGGTGGATCGCCTGGGCCACCAGTTCCTTGCCGCTGCCGGTCTCGCCCTCGATCAGCACGATGCTGGGCGAGCGCGCGTACAGCACCACCGTCTGGCGCAGGCGTTCCATCGCCGGCGAGTCGCCGCGCAAGTCGTTCAGGCCGCGCCGCGCGCGCTGTTCGACGTTCTTGCGGCGCCCGCGACCCGACTCGAGCCGGGTCAGGCGCGCCAGCTCGAGCGCATCGTCGAACGCCTGGCGGATCGAGGCCGCCGAATACAGGAAGACGCCGGTCAGTCCCGCTTCCTCGGCCAGGTCGGTGATCAGGCCGGCGCCGACGATGACCTCGACGCCAGCGGCCTTCAGTTCGTGCACCGCGGCGCGCGCGTCCTCGCGCGTGACATAGGTGCGCTGCGCCAGGTCGAGGCCAAAGGTGGCGGCGAAATCGGCCAGCTCGGGCAGCGGCGCCTGGTAGCTGATCGCGCCGATCCGGGCCGACACGCGGCGCGCCCGCGCCAGCGCCTTCAGGACGTCGTAGCCGCTGGCCTTGGCCGCCACCACCGGCACCGACACGCGGCCCTTGAGCCAGGCGGCGTTCGAGCCGGCCGCGATCACCACGTCGCAGTGCTCGTTGGCCAGGCGCTCGCGGATGTGCTTCGCGGCCTCGTCGAACCCGAGGTGCAGCGGTTCGATCGACGCCAGGTGGTCGTATTCGACGGTAATGTCGCGGAACAGGTCGGACAGGCGCGAGACCGAGACGGTCCAGATGACGGGCCTGTCGCCGGCCTCGCTGGTGGAACGGGATGGATGCATGTTTCAAGTTTAGTGCATTTTTCGCCGCGGTGTTTCAGGATGAAACGCGGTGGTACCGGTGAACGGCCGGTCATTTAAATCCATGCCGTAAGAATCCGGTAAGGGGGCGCCCGTAGGATGGTTTTCAGTTGCATAGGCAACACCAAGAAAATCAGGAGACAAAATTGGATCAAGACGTCGTACAACGGGTCAAGAGCGACCCGAATTACCAAAAGCTCAAATCGACCCGTTCCAGGTTCGGCTGGACGCTGACCTGGGCCATGATGATCGTCTACTACGGCTTCACGCTGCTGGTGGCCTTCGACAAGGAGTTCATGGGTTCGCGCATCGGCGACGGCGTCATGACCTGGGGCATTCCCCTGGGCCTGTTCGTCATCCTCTTCACCGTCGTCATCACCGGCATCTACGTGCGCCGCGCGAACCGCGAATACGATGAGCTGAGCGACGCCATCAAAGCGAAAGTGGGTGCACGATGAACCGCCTCCATACCGCAGCGGCGCTGGCCCTGCTGGCCATCGCGGGCATCGCCCACGCCGCGCCCGACCTCGGCCAGGGCGTCAAGCAGGCTACCAACTGGACCGCCATCATCATGTTCGGCGTGTTCGTGCTGGGCACCCTGTACATCACCAAGTGGGCCGCCGCCAAGACCCGCTCGGCGTCCGACTTCTATACCGCCGGCGGCGGCATCACCGGCTTCCAGAACGGCCTCGCGATCGCGGGCGACTTCATGTCGGCAGCGTCTTTCCTCGGCATTTCCGCCGCCGTCTTCCTCGACGGCTTCGATGGCCTGATCTACGCCATCGGCTTCCTGGTCGGCTGGCCCGTCATCACCTTCCTGATGGCCGAGCGCCTGCGCAACCTGGGCCGCTTCACCTTCGCCGACGTGGCCTCGTACCGCTTCGCGCAGAAGCCGATCCGCGTGTTCGCGGCCTCCGGCACCCTGGTCGTGGTGGCCTTCTACCTGATCGCGCAGATGGTCGGCGCCGGCCAGCTGATCAAGCTGCTGTTCGGCCTGGATTACTGGATCGCGGTGGTCATCGTCGGCATCCTGATGATGGTCTACGTGCTGTTCGGCGGCATGACCGCCACCACCTGGGTGCAGATCATCAAGGCCGTGCTGCTGCTGTCGGGCGCCTCGTTCATGGCGTTCTCGGTGCTGGCCCAGTACAATTTCAGCCCGTCGCAACTGTTCCAGAGCGCGACCGAGCTGCACGCCAAGGGCGACGCCATCATGGGCCCGGGCAGCTTCATCAAGGATCCGATTTCGGCCATCTCGTTCGGCATGGCGCTGATGTTCGGCACCGCCGGCCTGCCGCACATCCTGATGCGTTTCTTCACCGTCCCGAGCGCCAAGGAAGCGCGCAAGTCGGTGCTGTGGGCCACCACCTGGATCGGCTACTTCTACATCCTGACCTTCATCATCGGCTTCGGCGCGATCGTCCTGGTCGGCACCAACCCGGCCTTCAAGGACGCCGCCGGCGCACTGCTGGGCGGTAACAACATGGCGGCGGTCCACCTGGCGCAAGCCGTGGGCGGCGACGTGTTCCTGGGCTTCATCTCGGCGGTGGCCTTCGCGACCATCCTGGCGGTGGTGGCCGGCCTGACCCTGTCGGGTGCCTCGGCGGTCTCGCACGACCTGTACGCGACCGTGTTCAAGAAGGGCCAGGCGACCAGCGCCAACGAGCTGAAAGTGTCGAAGATCACCACCATCTGCCTCGGCATCATCGCCGTGCTGCTGGGGATCGCCTTCGAGAAGCAGAACGTCGCCTTCATGGTGTCGCTGGCCTTCGCGATCGCGGCATCGGCCAACTTCCCGGTGCTGTTCATGTCGGTGCTGTGGAAGGACTGCACCACCCGCGGCGCCACCGTGGGCGGCTTCCTGGGCCTGGCGACCGCGGTCATCCTGACCGTGCTGTCGAAATCGGTCTGGGTCGATGTGCTGGGCAACGGCGCAGCGATCTTCCCGTACGCGTCGCCGGCGATCTTCTCGATGGCGGTGGGCTTCTTCGGCATCTGGATCTTCTCGATCACCGACAAGGGCCCGCGCGCCCGCATCGACCGCGCCGGCTTCGAGGCGCAGGAAGTGCGCGCCGAGACCGGTATCGGTGCGGCGGGAGCATCGGCGCACTGATGTCCGTGCAGGATTGAACGAGAAGGGCGGCCTGCGAAGGCCGCCCTTTTTACCTGGCGCGGTCCGGGCAGCTCAACAGTTCAAACCCGATCCATATTTGACGAGTACGGCGCCTTGCTACTTGCCCGACGCTCCATCCCAGGGGCCGATCGTGAAGGCCGCCCCCTGGACGTGCTCGACGGTGGGCTCGCCCGACAGATAATCCTGCAACCCCGCCATGAACGTCTCGTGGTCCGCGCTCGATTCGAAGCGCGGGCTGTGATCCTCCAGCGTCTGCCAGCGTACGATGAGCGTGAACCGGTCGGGTTGCTCGATCCCGCGCGCCAGCATATGGCCGCGGTAGCCCTTTGCGCGGCCGAGCAGGTGGGCGACGTCGGCAAACGCACTGCCGAACGCCGCGCTGCTTTCCGGCCGGACGGGGAGGGTGGCGATTTCATACACCATGGTCTCTTCCTTTCGAAGTTGGCCGGTCGTTCAGGCCTGCCTGCCGGCGACGTCAGCCAATGGCCCCACGGCGATCGCGATCTTGCCGCGCAGGCCGTTGTCGGGCGTTTCCAGGCGCGCATGAGCCTGTGGAATGTCGGCCAGCGCATAGACGGCGCCGACGTGCGGTTTCAACTGGCCACGCTCGATCAGGGCGCTCAGTTCGTCGAGCTTGCCGCGGTTCTGGCGGGTGAACACGAAGTGGTAGCTCGCGTTCTTGCCCCAGGCCTGGATCAGGTTCTGCGGCTTGGCGATGTCCACGATCGAGACGACGCGGCCGAGTTGCGCCAGCACGTCCGGGCTGCGCGTCAGGGTATCGCCGCCGATCGTGTCGAACACGACATCGACGCCGTGGCCGCCGGTCTCGCGCAGGATCGCCTCGACGTAGTCCTCGTTCGTGTAGTCGATGGCCACGTCGGCGCCCAGGCCGCGGACGAATTCGGCATTCTCCGCCCGCACCGTGGTGAACACCTTCGCACCCATGGCTTTCGCGACCTGGATCACGACGTGGCCGACACCCCCCGCGCCGCCGTGGACCAGGATGCTTTCGCCGGCTTTCAGCTGCGCACGCACGGCGAGGGCTTCCCAGGCGGTGCCGCCGACCAGGGTCAGGCTGGCCGCCTCGAGGTGGGTCAGCGATGCGGGTTTCTTGCCGACGATGTTCTCATTGGCGACGTGGTACTCGGCGTAGCTGCCGGGACCGTCGAAGATCTGCGGGGTGTACCAGACTTCGTCGCCCGGCGCGAAAGCCGTCACGCCCGGGCCGACTTCCTCGACCACACCCGACACGTCATGCCCGGTGATGCCGGGCAGCGGCACGAGGTCGGCATAGTCGCCGCGGCGGACCTGGTAATCCAGGGGATTGATGGAGGTGGCCTGGACCCGGACCAGCACCTGGCCGGCTTGCGGCGCGGGCTTCGGCACGTCGCGCAGTTCGAACGATTGTGGGCCGCCAAAAGAAGTGAGCACTTGGGCTTTCATGATGATTCCTCGTTTCGTTAAAAATAAATATCGAGAATTATCGATATATAGTGGTAAAAAAATTTACAGTTCTTTTCCGATGATCTCGGCAAGCGCGCTGATGGCTGCTTCATTGCGCTTGTAATACGTCCACTGGCCAATGCGCCTGACTTCCACCAGGCCGGCCCGTTGCAGGGTAGCCAGGTAGTTGGACACGGTCGACTGGGACAGGCCGACACCTTCCTGGATGCTGCTGACGCACACGCCGACGGTGTTGACGTCACCCTCATCCTGCGGCGGAAAACTGTTCGCCGGATCCTTCAGGCCTCTCAGGATGTCGAGGCGGGTCTGGTTCGAGAGGGCTTTGAAGATATCGAGAAGGTCCATGTGGCTGATTATATCGAGATATCTCGATATGTCAAGCGTGTGTTTCGAGACGGGCGTCCCGGCTCACCTGGTTGTTTCAATGGTTCAGTTCTCTGTTTCAATCTGAAACGCCGTGGCGGTCAAGCGCCGCCGCCGGATCCGTGTAGCCTGCTCCAAGTGCTTGAATTCATTGAAACTATCGGGTGAGTTCGGACCGCCCGCCACGCTGGCACGGCGCTTGCAATACCAGCATCGACATCAACCGCACCAGAAAGGACACCGCATGACCAAGCTTTCCGCCGGCGCTGCATTTCGCAAGGCAATGCAAGAAGAATCCCCGTTGCAGGTCGTTGGCGCGATCAACGCCAACCACGCGCTGCTGGCCAAGCGCGCCGGCTTCAAGGCGATCTATCTGTCGGGCGGCGGCGTGGCGGCCGGTTCGCTGGGCCTGCCCGACCTGGGCATCTCGAACCTGGACGACGTGCTGGTCGACGTGCGCCGCATCACCGACGTGTGCGACCTGCCGCTGCTGGTCGACGTCGACACCGGTTTCGGCGCCTCGGCCTTCAACGTCGCGCGCACCGTGCGCACCCTGGCCAAGGCCGGCGCCGCCGCCTGCCATATCGAAGACCAGGTCGGCGCCAAGCGCTGCGGCCACCGTCCCGGCAAGGAAATCGTCAGCAAGGACGAGATGGTCGACCGCATCAAGGCCGCGGCCGACGCCCGGCTCGACGACGACTTCGTGATCATGGCGCGCACCGACGCGCTGGCGGTGGAGGGACTGGACGCCGCCATCGAGCGGGCCGTGGCCTGCGTCGAGGCCGGCGCCGACATGATCTTCCCCGAAGCGATGACGAGCCTCGAGATGTACAAGCAGTTCGCGGATGCGGTCAAGGTGCCGGTGCTGGCCAATATCACCGAGTTCGGCGCGACCCCGCTGTTTACCGTCGACGAGCTGAAAGGCGCGGGCGTGGGCCTGGTGCTGTATCCGCTGTCGGCCTTCCGCGCCATGAACAAGGCGGCCGAGAACGTCTATAACGCGATCCGCCGCGACGGCACCCAGCAGAACGTGCTCGACACCATGCAGACGCGCGCCGAACTGTACGACCGCATCGACTACCATAGCTACGAACAGAAGCTCGACGCGCTGTTCGCCCAGAACAAAGCCAAGTAAACAGGAGACCCGAACATGAGCAATCAACACAACGACACCCCGACCTTCAAGCCGAAGAAATCCGTGGCCCTGTCCGGCGTCGCCGCCGGCAATACCGCGCTGTGCTCGGTCGGCAAATCGGGCAACGACCTGCATTACCGCGGCTACGACATCCTGGACGTGGCCGACGCCTGCGAATTCGAAGAGATCGCCTACCTGCTGGTGCACGGCAAGCTGCCGAACGAGGCCGAGCTGCGCGGCTACAAGGCCAAGCTGCGCTCGCTGCGCGGCCTGCCGCAGGCGGTCAAGAGCGCACTCGAGGCGCTGCCGGCCGGCGCCCATCCGATGGACGTGATGCGCACCGGCGTGTCGGTCCTGGGCTGCACCCTGCCCGAGAAGGACGACCACAATATCGCCGGCGCGCGCGACATCGCCGACCGCCTGATGGCGTCGTTCGGCTCGATGCTGCTGTACTGGTATCACTACAGCCACAACGGCAAGCGCATCGAGGTGGAAACCGACGACGACTCGATCGGCGGCCATTTCCTGCACCTGCTGCATGGCTTCAAGCCGAGCCCATCGTGGGTGCAGGCGATGCACACCTCGCTGATCCTGTACGCCGAACACGAATTCAACGCCTCGACCTTCACGGCGCGCGTGATCGCCGGCACCGGTTCCGACATGCACTCGGCCATCACCGGCGCCATCGGCGCGCTGCGCGGTCCGAAGCACGGCGGCGCCAACGAAGTGGCGCTCGACATCCAGAAGCGCTACGAGAACGCCGACGAAGCCGAGGCCGACATCCGCAACCGCGTGGCCAACAAGGAAGTCGTGATCGGCTTCGGCCACCCGGTGTACACGATCTCGGACCCGCGCAACAAGGTGATCAAGGAAGTGGCGCGCTCGCTGTCGCTTGACGCAGGATCGATGAAAATGTTCGACATCGCCGAGCGCCTGGAATCCGTGATGTGGGAAGTGAAGAAGATGTTCCCGAACCTGGACTGGTTCTCGGCCGTGTCGTACCACATGATGGGCGTGCCGACGGCCATGTTCACGCCGCTGTTCGTCATCTCGCGCACCTCGGGCTGGGCCGCCCACGTCATCGAGCAGCGCATCGACAACAAGATCATCCGTCCAAGCGCGAACTACGTCGGTCCCGAAGACCTGCAGTTCGTGCCGCTGGCCGAGCGCAAATAAGAGCATTGCCATGAATACGAATCACCTGAAACCCCTGCCGGGCACCGAGCTGGATTACTTCGACACGCGCGCCGCGGTCGACGCCATCCAGCCCGGCGCCTACGACACCTTGCCGTACACCTCGCGCGTGCTGGCCGAGAACCTGGTGCGCCGCTGCGACCCGGCCTGCATGACCGACTCGCTGCGCCAGATCATCGAGCGCAAGCGCGAGCTCGACTTCCCCTGGTTCCCGGCGCGCGTGGTCTGCCACGACATCCTGGGCCAGACCGCGCTGGTCGACCTGGCCGGCCTGCGCGACGCCATCGCGGCCCAGGGCGGCGACCCGGCCCTGGTCAATCCGGTGGTCCCGACCCAGCTCGTGGTCGACCACTCGCTGGCCGTCGAATGCGGCGGCTTCGACCCGGACGCCTTTGCCAGGAACCGCGCGATCGAGGATCGCCGCAATGAAGACCGCTTCCATTTCATCGACTGGACCAAGAAGGCCTTCAAGAACGTCGACGTCATCCCGCCGGGCAACGGCATCCTGCACCAGATCAACCTGGAGCGCATGTCGCCCGTGATCCAGGTGGAGCAGGGCGTGGCCTACCCGGACACCCTGGTCGGCACCGATTCGCACACGCCGATGGTCGACGCGCTGGGCGTGATCGCGATCGGCGTCGGCGGGCTGGAAGCCGAGAGCGTGATGCTGGGCCGCGCCTCCTACATGCGCCTGCCCGACATCGTCGGCGTCGAGCTGACCGGCAAGCCGCAGCCGGGCATCACCGCCACCGACATCGTGCTGGCGCTGACCGAATTCCTGCGCGCGTCGAAGGTCGTCTCCGCCTATCTCGAGTTTTATGGCGAAGGCGCGTCCGCGCTCACCCTGGGCGACCGCGCCACGATCTCGAACATGGCGCCGGAGTTCGGCGCCACCGCCGCGATGTTCTACATCGACGAGCAGACCATCAAGTACCTGCGCCTGACCGGCCGCGAGGACGAGACGGTGCACCTGGTCGAGACCTATGCGAAACAGGCCGGCCTGTGGGCCGACAGCCTCGCGAACGCCCAGTACGAACGCACGCTGTCGTTCGACCTGTCGAGCGTGGTGCGCAACATCGCCGGTCCGTCCAACCCGCACAAGCGCGTGCCGACCTCCGAACTGGCGGCGCGCGGCATCGCCGGCAAGGTGGACAACGCGCCAGGACTGATGCCCGACGGCGCCGTCATCATCGCGGCCATTACCAGCTGCACCAACACCAACAATCCGCGCAATATGATCGCCGCCGGCCTGCTGGCGCGCAATGCCAACCGCGCCGGCCTGCTGCGCAAACCCTGGGTCAAGAGCTCGCTCGCGCCGGGGTCGAAAGCCGTCGCCCTGTACCTGGACGAAGCCGGCCTGACGCCCGAGCTCGACCGGCTGGGCTTCGGCGTCGTGGCGTTTGCCTGCACCACCTGCAACGGCATGAGCGGCGCGCTCGACCCCGTGATCCAGCAAGAAATCATCGAACGCGACCTGTACGCGACCGCCGTCCTGTCGGGCAACCGCAATTTCGACGGCCGCATCCACCCGTATGCCAAGCAGGCCTTCCTGGCCTCGCCGGCGCTGGTGGTGGCCTACGCGATCGCCGGCACCATCCGCTTCGACATCGAGAAGGACGTGCTGGGCCTGGACGCCTCTGGCAACGAGGTCCGCCTGGCAGACCTGTGGCCGTCGGACGAGGAGATCGACGCCGTGGTGGCCGCGAGCGTGAAGCCCGAGCAGTTCCGCAAGGTCTATACGCCGATGTTCGCGCGCGTGGTGGACGATGGCAGCACGGTCAGCCCGCTGTACGACTGGCGCCCGCAGAGCACCTATATCCGCCGCCCGCCGTACTGGGAAGGCGCGCTGGCCGGCGAACGGCTGCTTTCGGGCATGCGTCCACTGGCGGTCCTGGGCGACAACATCACCACCGACCACCTGTCGCCGTCGAACGCCATCCTGCCCGACTCCGCCGCCGGGGAATACCTGGCGAAGATGGGCCTGCCCGAAGAAGACTTCAATTCCTACGCCACCCACCGGGGCGACCACCTGACGGCGCAGCGCGCGACCTTCGCCAACCCGACCCTCAGGAACGAGATGGTGAAGGACAGCCTTGGCAACGTGAAGGCCGGCTCGCTGGCGCGCATCGAGCCGTCGGGCCAGGTGACCCGCATGTGGGAAGCGATCGAGCACTATATGGAGCGCAAGCAGCCGCTGATCGTGGTGGCCGGCGCCGACTATGGCCAGGGTTCGTCGCGCGACTGGGCGGCCAAGGGCGTGCGCCTGGCGGGCGTGGAAGCGATCGTGGCCGAGGGCTTCGAGCGCATTCACCGCACGAACCTGGTGGGCATGGGCGTGCTGCCGCTCGAGTTCAAGCCGGGCGTCGACCGCCTCACGCTGGGCATCGACGGCACCGAGACCTTCGACGTGGTCGGCGAACGCACGCCGCGCGCCGACCTGGCGCTGGTGATCCACCGCAGGAATGGCGAGAAGGTCGAGGTGGCGGTGACCTGCCGCCTGGATACCGCCGAGGAAGTCGCGATCTACGAGGCGGGCGGGGTGCTGCAGCGCTTCGCCCAGGATTTCCTGGAATCGTCGGCGCCGAAGGCGGCTGCCTGACGCGCCGCATCCATGCCAGCGTGATCCGGACGCGTCGGCGGCAGAGCCGCCGACGCGTCCGACGAACCCCCATATTCCACGGACTTCACCATGCCCCATACCCCCCAAATCAGGATTCCCGCCACCTATATGCGCGGCGGCACCAGCAAAGGCGTGTTCTTCAAGCTGGACGATCTGCCCCAGGCCGCCCGCGTGGCGGGCGCCGCGCGCGACGCGCTGCTGCTGCGCGTGATCGGCAGCCCCGACCCCTACGGCAAGCAGATCGACGGCATGGGCGGCGCCACGTCCAGCACCAGCAAGGCCGTGATCGTCAGCCGCAGCACGCGTCCCGGTCACGACGTCGACTACCTGTTCGGCCAGGTGGCGATCGACAAGCCCTTCGTCGACTGGAGCGGCAACTGCGGCAACCTGTCGGCCGCGGTCGGCCCGTTCGCCCTGGCGAACGGCCTGGTCGACCCGGCGCGCGTGCCGCATGACGGCATCGCGACCGTGCGCATCTGGCAGGCCAATATCGGCAAGACCATCGTCGCCCACGTCCCGATGACGGCTGGCCAGGTCCAGGAGACCGGCGACTTCGAACTCGACGGCGTCACCTTCCCGGCGGCCGAGGTGCGGCTGGAATTCATGGACCCGGCGGCCGAGGAAGAGGGCGCCGGCGATGGGGGAAGCACGGCGATGTTCCCGACCGGGAACCTGGTCGACGAGCTGGAGGTGCCCGGCGTCGGCACCCTGCGCGCGACCATGATCAACGCCGGCATCCCGACCATCTTCATCGAGGCCGGCGCGGTCGGCTATGACGGCACCGAGCTGCAGGACGCGATCAACGGCGACGCGCGCGCGCTGGCCATGTTCGAGACCATCCGCGCCCACGGCGCGCTGCGCATGGGGCTGATCGCGAGCATCGAAGACGCGGGCAAGCGCCAGCACACGCCCAAGGTCGCCTTCGTCGCCAAGCCCGCCGGGTATGTATCGTCCAGCGGCCAGCAGGTCGCGCAGGGCGACATCGACCTGCTGGTGCGCGCGCTCTCGATGGGCAAGCTGCACCACGCGATGATGGGCACGGCGGCAGTGGCGATCGGCGCCGCCGCCGCCATCCCGGGCACCCTGGTCAACCTCGCGGCCGGCGGCGGCGAACGCACCGCGGTGCGCTTCGGCCATCCGTCGGGTACCCTGCGGGTGGGCGCCGAGGCGGTCCTGCAGGACGGGACCTGGAGGGTCAGCAAGGCCATCATGAGCCGCAGCGCGCGGGTCTTGATGGAAGGGAGGGTATGCGTGCCGGGTAGCGTGTTCTGAGCGGCCGAATCAGTTGTCGCTTTATCGCTGCAAGCAGTTCAGTTGGCGGCCGTTCCGGGTTATGATTGCCGAGTTGCTATTCGGCAACTGATCTTAACTTTGGACTTGGCCGCGACAGCAACGATGGACGGATTCACGACCTACGATTTACCCGACGTTGCGGACAACGAGGCGGCGACGGCGGAGCTGGCTGCGCTGCGGCGCATGGTGCGCGAACAGCGCGCCGTGTTCGAGAATGCGCCGGTCGGCATCGCCGTCACCCAGCCCGACCGGGTGCGGTCCTTCAATCCGCGTGCCGGAGAGATGTTCGGATTCGCGCCGGACGAGGTCGGCAGCATCTCGCCGATCGACGTCTGCGTGTCGCCCGATGACTACTGGACGCTGATCCAGGAAGCGTTCCCGGTCCTGGATGCGGGCGGCCTGTTCGAACGCTCCGAGCAGGAGTTTCGCCGCCGCGACGGCACCACCTTCTGGGCGCGCCTGCGCGGCTGCGCCGTCGAGCCGGGCAACCATGGCGCGGGCACCGTCTGGATCGTCGAGGACGTGACCGAGGCGCGCCAGGCCCTGAGCGAGGTGGAGGCAATCATGACCAACGCCTCGATCGGCATCATGTTCACCCGCAACCGCGTGATCCGGCGCGCCAACCCCGCTTTCTGCCAGATGTTCGGCTATCTCGAGGGCGAGCCGGTCGGGATCTCGACCCGCTCGCTGTATCCGGACGAAGCCGCCTACCACCAGCTCGGCGCCGACGCCTACCCGCAACTGGCCTGCGGCCTGCCGTTCACGACCTCGCGCACCCTGGTGCGCAAGGACGGCACCCAGGCCTGGTTCCAGATGATCGGCTACCAGGTCAACGCCAGGGACCCGGACAAGGGCACGATCTGGATGCTCGAGGACCGTTCGCGCGAGCGCAGCGACGAGCAGTCGCTGCGCGAGGCGGCCGACGCCATCCGCCGCGCGCGCGACGAGCTCGAGGTGCGGGTGGCCGAGCGCACCGCCGAACTGGCCGGCGCCAACGCCCTGCTGCAGGAAGAGATCAACGAACGGCGCCAGGCCGAGGCGCGCGTGCACCACATGGCCTACCACGACAGCCTGACCGGCCTGCCCAACCGCGCCATGCTGTCCGAGCGGCTCGATGGCGCGATGCGCGCCGTGGCCCCGCGCGACGACGCGCGCCAGGGCGCGAAGCTGGCGCTGATGTTCCTCGACCTCGACCGCTTCAAGAACATCAACGATTCGCTCGGCCACCTGGTCGGCGACCAGCTGCTGCGCAACGTCGCGCTGCGGCTGGTGACGGCGGTGCGGCCCGGCGACCTGGTCGCGCGCCTCGGGGGCGACGAGTTCGTGGTCCTGATGCCCGAGATCGACGGCGGCGGGGACGCGGCGCGGGTCGCCGAACGGATCATCGGCGCGCTGTCGATCGCCTGCCAGATCGACGGCCACAGCCTGCACATCTCGCCCTCGATCGGCATCTGCCTGTACCCGGACGACGGGGTCGACGTCGAGACCCTGATGCGCCACGCCGACGCCGCGATGTACCAGGCCAAGGCGGCCGGCCGCAACACCTACCAGTTCTTCACCGAGCGCATGAACCTGGCGGCGGCGCGCCATTTCGAGCTCGAATCGAACCTGCGCGGCGCCCTGGCGCGCGACGAGTTCGCCCTGCATTTCCAGCCGATCATGTGCACCGAGACGCGCCGCCCGCGCGCGCTGGAGGTGCTGCTGCGCTGGCGCCGCAACGGCGCGCTGGTAGGGCCGGACGAATTCATCCCGATCCTCGAAGAGAGCGGCATGATCATGGAGGTCGGGGAGTGGGTGATCCGCAGCGCCTGCGTCCAGGCGATGGAATGGCAGCGCGAAGGGCTGGACGTGGTGCCGCTGGCGATCAATCTGTCGGCGCGCCAGTTCATGCACCAGGGCCTGGTCGAATCGATCCGCGCCATCGTGCGCGAGACGGGCATCGATGCGCGCCTGGTGGAGTTCGAAATCACCGAGACCGCGCTGATGCAGCACGGCGGCCAGACGCTCGAGATCCTGCGCCAGATGAACGCGATGGGGATGTGCCTGTCGATCGACGATTTCGGCACCGGCTATTCGAGCCTGGCCTACCTCAAGCGCTTCCCGGTGCGCAAGATCAAGATCGACCGCGCCTTCGTGCGCGAACTCGAGGCCAGCGCCGAGGACCGGGCCATCGTGGCGGCGGTGATGGCGCTGGCCAACAGCCTGCAGCTGTCGGTCGTGGCCGAGGGTGTCGAGACGGAAGGACAGTATGCCTTGCTGCGCTCGTTCGGCTGCCAGTATGCGCAGGGCTACCTGTTCGCGCGGCCGCTGCCGGCGGAGCAGGTGGCCAGATTGCTGGCGGGGTGATCCTTCAAATTCGGGGAGAACGCGTGGACGGACAAACCGCCCGTCCCGCGATGGCCGTTCAATCCGCCAACGTCGCCACCACCGGCGCGTGATCCGACGGCTGTTCCCACTTGCGCGTCTCGCGGTCGATATGGCATGCGGTGCAGCGCTCGGCCAGCGTCTTCGACAGCAGGATGTGGTCGATGCGCAGGCCGCGGTTGCGGCGGAACGCCATCTGGCGGTAATCCCACCAGCTGTATTGCTTCTCGGGCTGCTCGAACAGGCGGAAGGCGTCCGACAGGCCGAGCGCCATCAGTTCCTGCAGGGCGACGCGCTCGGGAATCGAGAAATGGATGCGGCCTTCCCATTCGGCCGGGTCGTGCACGTCGCGCGCTTCGGGCGCGATATTGTAGTCGCCCAGGATCGCGAACTGCGGGTGGGCGGCCATCTCGGCCGCCACCCAGGTGCGCAGCGCATCCAGCCAGGCCAGCTTGTAGGCATACTTGTCGGAGCCGACTTCCTGCCCGTTCGGCACATAGGCGCAGATGATGCGCACGCCATTGACGGTCGCCGCCAGCAGGCGCTGCTGGGCGTCCTCGTAGTGCGGATTGTTCCTGATCACGTCGGCGATCGGATGCCTGGAGAGGATGGCGACGCCGTTATAGGTCTTCTGGCCCGAGAACGCGACCTGGTAGCCGGCGGCATTCAGCTCGGCCAGCGGGAACTTGTCATCGGTCAGTTTGGTCTCCTGGATGCAGAGCACGTCGACCGGATTGGCTTGCAGCCATTGCAGCAAATGCGAGAGGCGGACTTTCAGGGAGTTGACGTTCCAGGTAACTAGTTTCATTGGCGTGCGTAATGCAGTATTCATGCGGGTGTTCGGGCTTCTCGGTGCTTTAGAACATAGCTGGCTACAAATCTAGCTACAAATCTATGCTGAGCCAAAAAGCAACACCGAGAGACAAGTCGCCGCATGATACATGATCAGCCTTTTTCTTTCCCGCTGTTAATAATCCGGTCGATGCTTGCGCTAGTGATCCGCGTGGCGCGCCCGACCTTGACGATCTCGAGCTCGCCGCGGCTGACCATGCGGTAGATGGTTGCGCGACAGACGTCGAGGAGTTTCATTGCATTGCTGACACGATACAGGGCTTGGTCCATTTGTTTTTCCTTTAATACTAGATCTGTTTGGCGCTGGCGCCGGCCAGTCGCCTGCTGTAGCACGCGATGTGCATCGGCTTCTTCGCCACCAGCCCGCCGCCCGGCAGCTGCGCTCGCACGTACTGGCCGCCAGCGTGGACCGTCATGCCGCAGCAGGCGCACAGGTAGTTGCGGCGCGCGGTGTGCGTGATCTCGTCCAGTCTCACCGCACGCTCCCGCTGCAGCCGGCCGGTGCGCTGGCCGGCGCCGCCCGGCTCGCCGCGTCCCACTGCTTGCGCAGGTCGTCCATCGTGGCGGCCACCTCGGGCTTGAGCGCCTCGCCGGGCCGCTGCGCCAGGTTGTAGAGCACGTTCGCCATCTGGTTGCCGATGCGGCGGAGTTCGTCAGGCATGAGGCACCTCCGAATCGAGTGCCGCGCGCATCTGCGCGACCATATCCGGGTTCTCCGCGCGCCAGTCTGCCCAGCTGCTGTCGGTCAACTTCCAGCGAATCCAGTCGGGATGTTCAGGGGAGGGTGACAGCCTCTTCCGGCGCCGATCCGCGCAGTGCTGGCAAAGCTGGCCGCAGCGGTCGTTGGCGCGCTGATGCTCACCGCACACGAACAGCCCGCAGCCATGCTCACCGCCATAAGGCTCGCCGCCGCAGACGTAGCCCAGGCCACGGTCGATTTCTGCCTTGCAGCCTGGGTGGTCACAGTAGGCTGGCACGCCATAGCCGATGTCGCGCTGGCGGTCTTCGTCGTATCCGATGCTCCAGCCCATCATGCACCTCCTTGAGCGGCGGCCCGGGTGGCTGCCTCATCGTCCGGCACCGCATCGCCGAACTTGCTGACCACGAAGGCGCGCATGGCGGCCACCAGAGGTGTTGGGCCAAGCGCCCCGACGATTTGATGGTTGCCGTCTCGCGCGCTTGCGGTCCAGGCGCCGTCGCGCAGCGGCTCTACCTTCATCCGCTCGCGCTCGATGATCTGCCCGCCCTGCGCCCAGTCGCTGGATGGACCGAAGCAAATCGCGTGCTGGTATTTGCGTTTCAGCCGCATTGTCGCCAGCACATTCCCGCCGTGGATAAAGGCGGCCACGAACTTTTCGCCGTCAATATCGGCTAGGCAGGCAATGCAATCCTCGCGCTTCTCGAAAGTGACGTCGGAGAATTGCGGACTGGCCCGCGCCACCCAGTAATCCAGCAGCGCCCCGGTCAGTTCAGCGGTTTTCATTGCTCTCTCCTTCCTGAGCGGCACGGATAGCTGCGTCGACCGCGGCGCGCACTTCGTCAATCGTTCGCGGCTTGCGCTCCATCATCTCCTCGCACACGGCTGCTGACAGATCCGAGAGGTGCTCGAACCCGCGTTCCATTTGCAGTACCGAGTCCACGAAGACGACAAAACGCTTGGCGTCCGCCTCATCCGCTCCTGCATGCGACTGCTGGGCGCCGGCCGCCTGGAGCGCTGCATCATAAAGTTCGATCACCTTTTTCGCGACTTCGTATTCCCGCGTGATCTTGATGCTCGGGTCGTCCGATGCGCGATTCCATTCGAGCACGCGGTTGCAGACGTCGATCTTGTCGACTGCGCTCTCTTCACTCTGTGCACGCACAACCGGAGAGTCGGCTTGGTGCTTCGGCGGTAGCCAGCCGATCTCTTCGTCATACACGAAGCCCATGCCGTCCAAAGCATCTACAGCGCGCTCTGAACGCCTGTCGCTGGCTTCGTGCTGCGCCGCCTCAGCGGGGGTACCGTAATCGGTTACGGCACCTTTTTGTGGCTCGGCCTGCTCCTGCGCTGGTTGATGCGCGATGAGATGCTCGGACTTGATGCCTTTAGACCACTCAGGATCATTGAGCATCGCACGATCAATGGCGGCATCGTACATTTCGGGGGTAACCTCTATGCGCTCCCCTGTTGCCGGATCGCGAACCGCCGTTGTGGTCATGCGGATGTAGCGATGCCGCAGGGCGTCCAGCTCATCCCCCGCCGCTGGCGCTGGCTTAGGAGGCGCTTCGACGCCATCCCGCCCCGGTGCGTGCGGCCAGTCCAGTGCGGCTGGCAGGGATGGCGCGGCGTCAAGAGCGACCTGGGCTTTTTCAATCGCCAGCTTGATATCGTCCCGCTGCTGAACCACGCCGCTGATATGCCGTGCGGTGCGCAGCGCGTTCAAGCATGCGGCCAGCGGCGCGGCCTCGGATGGCTGCGACAGCGCGGCGCGGGCTTGCCATCCCATCCAGTTATTGCGCGTACGAATATTCGAGTAGTGGCCGCCATGCCCATCCAGCGGCAGCGGCGCCCGCCGCGCGTAATCCTCGAACAGCGCGCGCTCGTCCGCCCCATGTGTAACCTGCTCCGGTGCGGCTGTCGGCGCTTCCAGTTCCTCGCACTTGGTGCAGCGGCGGAACAGCCCATCGCCCATGTTCAGGAAATTGTGCACACAGGTCGGCGCTGGCTGGTTGGCGAGGGCGTCTAGCTCTGCAAGCTGCCGCTCAGTAGTCGCCGCATAGTGCGCCAATTCACGCTCAAGCGCCGCGTCGCCTTGCTTTCTGAGGTT